>Ga0316604_10000290_pt1 | contig 70714 bp, 64 predicted proteins | sample OWC_soil_day20_C_FD_207650 | JGI IMG/M metagenome (GOLD analysis project Ga0316604, IMG submission 207650) | Wetland soil microbial communities from Old Woman Creek delta, Ohio, United States - OWC_soil_day20_CT | ecosystem: Environmental > Terrestrial > Soil > Wetlands | place: USA: Ohio... | reverse complement strand
CGCTGTCCGCCAGGGCGTCATTGACCCAGTAGGCTTTCGCCGGGCCCCGTGAGAGTGCGTCTTTGAGCGATTGCTTCGCTTTGCTGCTTCCGAACGTGAGGCTCGCTACTTCCGCCCCGCTTTGTTCACCGAGCAGCACTGCTTCTTCGATCGCGTTGCGATCGTAGTCGCTGATTTTTGATTTCGCCCGGCTGATATCCAAGTCCAGGCTCCCAGGATTGATTTTGATATCCTGTTCATCCAGGACCCATTTGTAGCATGCTATGATTGTAGGCATATGACCGCTCCTTTTTTAAAAAATTATTATAGGGAAAGGTTTTATTTACCAACCTCCTTTTGTATATTTTTAACTTTCAATATTTTTTGGTCTCATAATCAGGATACGTGCTTGACCGTCTACTACTATCTCGCCGCGTTGATTAGTAACAATAGTTTTTAATGTTAATATTTGCTTTTGGTCTTCCTTTGCCACTACCTCGGCACTGGCAGTGATCGTATCACCTATCTTGACAGGCTTGACGAACCTAACCTCTTGTCCAAGATATAATGCGTCTTTGCCTGGCAAACATGTCCCCAAAACAGTAGAAATAAACGACGCTGTAAGCATGCCATGAGCAAGTCGCTCTCCAAACATACTTTTCTGGGCGTAATCAATATCTACATGCATCGGATTAACATCTCCCGTAATCCCGGCAAAATTAACAATGTCTGCCTCAGTTATTGATTTAGTAATGGATGCGGTTTCTCCAATTTCGATTTCATTATACGGTCTCTTATTAACATTTGAACTGTGAATGGGCATTTTTATTATCCCCCTTTGTTTATAATTAAGGTATAATACAAGCTAAAAATTTGCCCTTAATCCCATTCCCTATCCGACCTCTGATTCCGTATTCATAAGCCACTTTTTCTGCTTTTTTCAGATAGAGGAGGAGTATTATACTCCCCCTCTAATTGTTCCCAAGTACATCCAGTTCTACTGAAGAGCCAAACGGGAAAGAACCATCCGCTGCACTTCGGAAGACCCCTCATAAAGCTCCGTGATTTTGGCATCTCTCATCAGCCGTTCCACTTTCATGCCCCGCATATAGCCGTAGCCGCCATGAATTTGGATCGCTTTAACAGAATGCTTCATGGCTGCCTCGGAGGCAAATAGCTTTGCGGATGCTGCTTCCAGGGAGCACGGTTTTCCCGCATCTCTTAATGCAGCTGCATTTAAAACAAGTAATCGGGCCGCTATTACATCTTTCTGCATATCGGCGATCATCCATTGAATGGCCTGATTCGCAGCCAGAGGCTTCCCGAATTGCTTGCGTTCTTTTGCGTAAGCAACGGATTCATCCAGACAAGCCTGTAAGATTCCTACACACTGCGCTCCGACCGCAATACGTCCACCATCCAAAGCATCCATTGCATAACTGAAACCTTTGCCTAATTTGCCAAGAAGGTTTTCTTTCGGTACACGGCAATTTTTAAAGATGATATCCGTGGTATATGAGCCTCTGACGCCCATCTTGTCTTCATGTTTACCGACTTCCCACGGTGATACACTCTTGTCTACAATAAATGCGCTGACTCCCTTGGTTCCTATGCCCTGTTCCGTTTTGGCAAAAACAACCATTAAATTTGCTACGGCTCCATTCGTGATGAAGCATTTGTTCCCATTAAGCACATAGTGATCGCCATCTAACACTGCAGTAGTCTGCATGTTGCCGGCATCAGAACCCGCACTGGGTTCCGTGAGTGCAAACCCACCCATTTCCTTGCCGCTTGTAAGCCTCGGCAAAAATTTGGTTTTTTGATCAGGAGTCCCATATTTTACGATTGGGTACTGCATAATATGATGCGTAAGCACTATAACTGCAGTTGATGCACAGGACCGCGCCAGAGCTTCGATAACCAAAGCATAACTTAGATAATCCGCACCGCCGCCGCCGTATTCTTCAGGATACGGAATGGACATTAATTCTAATTCTCCCAGCCTCTTCACGATTGCTTCAGGGTAAATGCCCTTCAGATCTGTTTCCGAAGCGATAGGCTCCACTTCGGCAATCGCAAAATCCTGGGCAACTTTTTGGATAAGCATCTGCTCTTCTGTTAATTCAAATCCCATGCTGTGCCCTCCTTAAATTTATCGTTATGAAAACCGGTTTTTAAGTTAACACCTTTTGGATAGTAGATCTAACAACATTTGGCACCGTGCCATTAATTTTGTTTCCTCATAAAGATACAAAGATTGGGTAGCGGCAAATTTCCGAAATTTACATTTATTGAAGGAGGCCTTTTTACGCCTCCTTCAATATGAAAAAGTAGATTGTCCAGTATTACTGAAGAGCCAAACGGGAAAGAACCATCCGCTGCACTTCCGAAGATCCTTCGTAAATTTCCGTAATCTTGGCATCCCGCATCAGGCGTTCCACTTTCATCCCACGCATATAGCCGTAACCGCCATGGATTTGAATGGCTTTGATTGAGTGCCTCATCGCTGCCTCAGCACAAAAAACCTTCGCTGCCGATGCTTCCATTGAGCATGGCTTTCCGTCATCCTTCAAAGAAGCTGCATTGTAAACCAGCAACCGCGCCGCGATCAAATCTTTTGCCATATCAGCGATCATCCATTGGATCGCCTGGTTATCCGCTATAGGACGCCCAAATTGTTTGCGTTCTTTTGCATAAGCAACCGATTCATCCAGACAGGCCTGTAAAATACCCAGGGCTTGCGCTGCCACACCAATACGTCCTCCATCCAAGGCCTCCATGGCAATATTAAAGCCTTTGCCGTGCTTCCATATGAGGTTTTCTTTGGGTACGCGGCAGTTTTTGAAGATCATATCGGTCGTATGCGAACCCCTTACTCCCATCTTGTCTTCGTGTTTACCAACTTCCCACGGCGATACATTTTTATCTACAATAAAGGCGCTAATCCCTTTGGTCCCGATCCCCTGTTCGGTTTTGGCCATAACAACCCCCACTGTCCCCATATCACCATTCGTGATAAAGCATTTATTCCCATTGAGCACATAGTGATCGCCGTCCAAAACCGCAGTAGTTTGCATCCCGCCGGCATCGGTCCCCGAACCGGGCTCAGTGAGTGCGAAGATTCCAGGCCCGGTCTTGCCGGCGGCAAAAAGCGGCAAATATTTCGCTTTTTGTTCCGGGGTCCCATAGGCCACGATGGGATACTGCGCAAGGCTATGACAAGCCAGAATAACTGCCGTCGATGCACAAGACCGCGCCAGAGCTTCGATAACCAAAGCATAGCTAAGATAACCTGCACCACCGCCACCGTATTCTGTCGGATACGGAATGGACAGCAACTCAAGCTCCGCTAGCCTTTTCCAGCTAGCTTCAGGAAAAATACCTTTCAAATCTGTTTCAGAGGCAATCGGTTCCACTTCTGCAAGCGCAAAATCCTGTGCCATTTTTTGAATAAGCACCTGCTCTTCTGTTAATTCAAATCCCATAATAATTTCCTCCTCAAATTTTGTAAAATTATGTGAACTAGTCTCCCAGTTATCACTTTTCGGGCAATGAAACAATTGAATACTAAATCAACTTTACAGCCTTTATTGTTCATATGAAAAATTTTTCAATATGTTTTGCTACCGTCACCAATTCTTTGTTCTGATTAAATATCTCGATTTTAGCAATCATTTTTAAACTTTCTTCATCAATCTCTGCTACAGTGTAAACTGTGGTTAACGTATCACCGATGAATACAGGTTTTAAAAAGCGAATGCCGTCATAACCGTAAGATACCGAGACTTGTTTGGCTTTTTCCACGGCCATGCCTGCCGTTGTGGATGCAAATCCAATTGATAAGACTCCGTGCGCCATTCTCGTTTTGTACGGTGTTTTTTTCATAAATTCTTCATCGATATGGTTAGGCGTAAAATCGCCGGTGATTCCTGCAAATAAATATACGTCGCTTTCCCCCACTGTTTTTGTGAATACGAACTCGTCGCCAATGTTCAAATTTATTTTGCCCATCTTCATTAACCCCTTATTTTTTAAATTAAATAACACACCCTCGCAACCCCAATATTCCTTGTTTTCTATTCAACAAATTTAAGAATATGTTTTCCTACCGTCACCAATTCTTTGTTTTGATTGAAGACCTCGCACTTGCCAATGGTTCTCATTTTTTCTTCATCCTTCTCCACGACTGTGTAAACCGTAGTCAATGTGTCGCCGATAAATACCGGTTTTAAAAAACGAATACCGTCATACCCGTAAGACACACAAGTCTGCTTGGCTTTGGCTACCGCCATGCCGGCCGTCGTAGATGTAAAGCCAATTGACAATACTCCATGAGCCATTCGGGTTTTATAAGGTGTTTTTTTCATATATTCTTCATCGATATGGTTCGGCGTAAAATCGCCGGTAATTCCTGCAAATAAATATACGTCGCTTTCACCCACTGTTTTTGCAAATACAAATTCGTCGCCAATGTTCAGGTTCATTTTGCTCATCTTCAATAACTCCTCCTGATTTTTTCATTAGACTTTTAGTTTGTCAGGGCTGTGAACATATCGCGTATTTACAACCCTGACAAACCAATCATCTAGTCTTAATCGATCAATTCGAAAATAGTTTTCGCTACTTAATAAATGGGAACAACGTGACAAGGATGGTCATTAAAAACGCAATCAATGACTTCATTACTGTAACCGCGAAAATGTCCGGATACGATTGTTTGTGCGTCAAGCCGCAGATCATCAGCAGCGTGATAACCGCTCCGTTGTGCGGCAAGGTATCCATGCCTCCGGAACTCATTGATGCAATCCTGTGAACAATTTCCAGGCTTAGGCCTGATTGATTGGCCCATTCTATATAGGTAGGAGCCATCAATTCCAGCGCAATACCAAGACCGCCTGACGCGGATCCCGTAATTCCGGCAAGAAGGTTGATCATTATCGCTTCCGACAACAAAGGGCTGTTTCCGAACGAGATGGTTGTAAGCCATGCAGCAATGGTCTTAAATCCTTCCTGCATCGAGATAACGTTTCCGTATCCTACTTCGGATCCCGTGTTCATGATTGCCAGCAGCGATCCCATCACTGCCGTTTGCAAACCAACCTTCAGTCCGCCTTTGACACCTTGGAACCTCGACCAGTTTAAAGCGACGCATACCAGGATAGCAATCACCAGCGCAATAACAAGCGCCCAGATGCCCACCATGCTTTGCAGAGAAGCTCCGGTTTTAAATCCCTTCATCATCGCGGGGTTCCATGTCTGGATCCATTTTGTGAACCCGTAGTTGCCGACCAAAACAATGATCAGCGGGAGTATCGACAGCCCGAAGGACGGCAGTCGGGAGGTGTCCTTGAATTGCTCGGGATCAGGCTCATTGGTATGACCGGTTCCGTAGCCTTCTCCTTTTGTCTTTAAGCTTTTTACGCGCCATTGAAAATACACATACAGACACGTAAACAGGATAATTGACGCAATGATCCCTGTCATCGGCGCAGCATAGGCCGTCGTACCGAAATACTTGGTCGGAATTAAATTGTGTATCTGGGGCGATCCAGGGATCGCATCCATCGCAAACGTCCATGCTCCGATAGCAAAGCAACAAGGAATCAAGCGTTTGGGAATGTCCGCTTCTTTAAACAGGGCAGCCGCCAAAGGATAAATTGTGAACGCAACGACATGAACGCTGACGCCGCCATATACCATGATAATTCCGGTGAGGATGATCGCCAGCACACAATTTTTATGGCCCAAATAGTCAACAATCGTTAAGGCAATCCGCTTGCAGGAGCCGCTGTCCTCCATAACTTTACCAAACACAGCTCCCAGGAGGAACAGTGGGAAAAAGACCCGGATAAACCCTACCATCGTGAACATAAATCCTTCTGTGTACATTGGCATGAGATCAAAACCGCCGACAACCGCCGCCAACAGGGCGCATACCGGTGCAAAAATAATGACCGAATAACCGCGATAAGCGATAACCATTAACAATGCAAGACTTATAAAGATAATTAAGATATCCATGACATCACCTCTTTTTCTCTATAATTTTTCACTAAGTCGCAAGGTCTGATTTGTTGTCCTGTCATGTCTCATTGCGATTTCTTGACAATCACCTTCTTCCTCCGTGCACCCGTTTTTGCTGCCTACGGTTGGCGAACTCATCGATTATAAGATCAGTTTCATCGGCTCATTCCGGAAGATTCTTTCGTCCATCAGTTTTAAGTCTGTGGCAATGACCGGTTTAAATTCCATAAAAGCTAAAATATCTTTTTCCAGATCAACTCCAGGCGCAATTTCAATTAGGACAAGCCCTTCCGCAGATAGTTTGAAAACTGCTCTCTCCGTGATATATAATACTGGTTGTTTCACTTCAGCGGCATATTGCCCGCTAAAAGTGATCTGTTCCACATTTTTGATGAATTTCACATTTTTGCCTTCCTGCAAAATGTTGAGTTTGCCATCTTTTATCTCAGCCTGGAATTTGCCGGCGGTAAACGTGCCGCAATACATGACTTTTTTAGCATTCTGCGAAATGTTGATAAAACCGCCCGGTCCTACAACTTTTCCGCTGAATTTGCTGACATTCAGGTTGCCGAACTGATCCGTTTCCGCTAATCCCAGATAACAAAGATCCACGCCATAGCCGTCATAATAATCGAATTGGAAAGCCTGATCGATGATCGCATCCGGGTTGAAGGCACAGCCTATGCCAAGACCCGAGGCCGGTACACCGCCAATGGTTCCGGCTTCAACGGTCAGTATTATTTGGTCAGATATCCCTTCTTCCGCTGCAACATTGGCCACCCCTTCAGGTACCCCAACGCCCAAATTAACTGTTGCTCCAGAAAATAATTCCATCGCGGCCCGTCTGGCAATAATTTTTCTTACGTCCAAGTCCATTGACGGCAAACTGTCCATCGGTATCTGGATCTCTCCGGACCAGGACGGATTGTACTGTACAGTAGTATTCTGCCAGTGATGCTCTGGTTTTGCGACAACGACATAATCGACAAATATTCCCGGGAGCTTCACCCGTTGAGCCGATAAATTGCCATTTTTGGCGAGGCGCCCGACCTGAGCGATGACAATGCCTCCGCTGGCCTTGACAGCCTGAGCTATGGAAAGCTGGTCAAGGAATACGGCCTCCTGTTCAAAACTGATGTTGCCACGCTCGTCAGCAGTCGTACCCCGGATCAGTGCCACATGAAGAGGCCGTGTTGGGAAATACAGGTGCTCTTTCCCGTCTATTTCCATTAATTTTACTACAACTTCATTGCTGATTGGATTGGCCCGACACCCTTCCACCCGGGGATCGACGAAAGTCCGTAAGCCCACATTCGTAAGAACACCGGGTTTTTGGGCAGCAGTAGCTTGTACAATATTAATTACAACCCCTTGTGGGATCATATAACATTCACATTTGTTGTCCGCCACCAACTGGCCCAATTTGGGAGCCAGTCCAATATGGCCGCAATATACTTTCTTGATCATTCCCTCATGCGCAAAATGGTTCATCCCCGAGTCCGCTTTATCACCGATGCCGGCCCCGTGGACAGCAGAAAGATTTTTCGGCGATCCTGTTTCTAGGAACCGTTTCTCAAGCGCCCAGAGTAATTCTTCCGGGTTGCTTGTCGCCCCAAATCCTGATACAATAACCGTCTGGTTATCCTCAATCAGCTTCACAGCTTCTTCCGCAGTAATAATCTTACTCATTAAAATTCCCCCTTATATAATTTTTACAGACAACACCAGTTGCCTTGAGCCTGAATTTTCTATAAAAATTTAACTTGATTGTGCCAGCATGGGTTCTGGCAAATCGTCCGTTTCAAGTTTTCAATTAGCGCATTATGCCTTTGGTTTAACATACTCGCCAGTGAATGCCGGCTGACGTTTTTCAATGAACGCGGCAATGCCTTCCATCCGGTCTTCCGTGGCAAAAACGTCGGAAAAAATATACGCTTCAACCTCCATGCCTGTTCTGATATCAGTTTCAATTCCGTTATTGATAGCCGCCTTGGCCAGGCGGACTGCCGTCGCACTCCTGCTGCTTATCGTTGCTGCAATGTTTTTTGCTTCCGCCATAAGGTTTTCAGGAGCAACAACTTTCTGGACGAGGCCAATACGCAATGCTTCTTGCGCGTTAATTGGCTCACCGGTAAAAATCATCATCTTCGCCATACCCGTGCCAACAAGTCGCGGCAAGCGCTGCGTACCGCCAAAACCGGGAATCATCCCCAATTTAACTTCTGGCAGCCCGAATTTGGCCTTTTCCGAAGCAATACGAAAATCACAGGCCATGGCAAGTTCACCACCGCCACCGAAGGCAAATCCATTCACAGCGGCAATAATCGGCTTTTCAAAATGATTTATTTTAAGGAAAACGCGTTGCCCTAATTGACCAAATTCCTTTCCTTCCCGAACATCCGCATCCTGCAAAACAGGGATATCCGCTCCTGCAACAAAAGATTTGTCGCCTGATCCAGTTATTATAATGACCCGGACTTCCTGATCTTCTCTTATTTCATCTAACAGACAATCAAGTTCTTGCAGCACTTCCCTATTCAGTGCATTTAATACTTTCGGCCGATTGACTTGGATAATCCCTACGCCATTTTCAACTTCATAAAGCAGATTAATTAGTTCCATACATTACCCCCCTCACGATATTAGGACAATTGAATAACCAAGAGATTTGCATCCCCCTTCCAGTTTGTTTGAATGGAAATGAAATAATATTGAGCTCCCCTATTCGTGGGGATGATCTTCGCTAATGTCGGAATAACCCAATATTTTTTATTTTTAAAAAATTGCCAATGCCTCAAGGGTAGTATTAAAATAGTAATCGATTACAGATATTTATATATGCAAATATAATGCCATGTGAAATTTAGGGCAAAGCCTGAATTTGTTTATTGTATTTTTGACAAACGGTAAAAAAAATAACCATAAATGGTTACTAAAATTACCGAAGTAAAAGATAGTAACCATTTATGGTTGTCAATTAAAAATTTTTTATTAGGCAAAAACTATCCTCAGATCCTCTACTCCCTCCCCGCTGTCCAAAGTCAATCCGGCTAGACTAAAAACTTAACTTAGCAAGACTTACTCTATTTTTTACGCGTTGGAACTTTAGCGCCATACTGGGCGAATTTTTTTATAATAGCCGCATGAGTAATGCCCACATTTGCTGCCGTATTCCGGATCGACCCATATTTTTCAAGCGCCTTTGTTAAATATGTTCTTTCAAAAAGGTCTCTGGCTTCACGGTATGAAAGACCTTTTTCAACAATATCGTCTATACCGGCAGCCGTACTATCGCTTTTTACTTCGTGATTATAAAAAGATTCCTGCAGTGAAGCGTGAAAATCATCCGGTAAATGCTTCATTAGGATCTGAGGCCCATCAGAAAGTATCACTAGATGCCCCAATAAGTTTTTAAGTTCCCTTATATTTCCAGGCCATTCATATGCCAAAAGTATATTAAGTACTTCTCCAGAAAGTTTCTTATTTGTGTTGTATTTTTTATTATAGTATTCCATAAAATGATCAATCAATAGCATTACGTCCTCCGCCCGTTCTCTCAGGGGGGGCATATGCAAATGCAGCACCTTAAGGCGATGAAACAGATCCAGTCGGAACTGCTTGGCAGTAATCATTTCTTCAAGGTCGCGATTCGTAGCGGAAATGATGCGAACATCAACCTTTCTTAATTTGGTGCTTCCCACTCGATAAAATTCCTGTTTTTCAATAAAACGCAGCAATTTCGACTGCAGAGTCATCGACACTTCACCTATTTCGTCAAGAAAAATGGTACCTTGGTGCGCTAACTCGCATAATCCGACATGGCCGCTTTTTTTTGCGCCGGTAAATGCTCCTTCGTCATATCCAAACAATTCCGATTCCAATAATGCATCCGGAATAGCTCCACAGTTGACTTTAAAAAAAGGCGCATCTTTTCGTTTGCTATTCTTGTACACTAAATCAGCAATTACTTCTTTACCAGATCCCGATTCACCTGTAATGAGCAAAGGGACATCAACTGCGGCATATTTCATCGCACATTGGAGTAGTTTGCCGATTTTCGCACTGCGGAACACCAAAAAATCAGATGAAACAGCCTGTTCATTGGTAATCATCTTTACAGCCTGAGAATAGGTGTTTTCCTGCAACTGGATTTCGATAAATTCGTCTCTTAATTTATTGATCCGCGCTATATCCCTAATGTTGCAAACCACGCCGACAACATTATTATTTTCATCGAGCAAGGGCTGCGCAGTCACAACACCAGAATTAATTTTATTATTATAGGTATACTCATTCAGGAATGTAATTGGTTTTTTTGACAATATGGCACGTATTGCTGAAGAGGCTGACCATCTTCCAATTCTCTCCCCCTCTTGGGTAGTTAAACACAACATTTCACTCTTCGGTATTCCCGAAAGTTCTGTAAAACCTTTATTTACCCGGATAACCTTCCCTTCTCTATCCAATAACGCAAGGCCATCATGCATCCCTTCAAGCATCATTTCCAATTCCATATTCTCTTTTGTCAAACGGTCAATCACTTCGTTCTGTATATTTTTAGATATTACAAGGCCTATATATCCCTTCAAGGTGAAGCCTTGCTCAAAAAATGGATATAAAATCATTGGCCCGTAAACGGTCTGAAAAAGTGCCGGAGTTTTTAATGGAAGGCTATCAGTTCCAATCAGGTTTGTAATAGAAGTGCCGATGTGGAATTTTTCAAGATGGTCATCTGCAGAAAGCAGGATCCCGTTATCATCAGTAATCAAAACGTAAAAAGGCAACAAACTATTTGTCTCCATTGACATCCTCCTGTAAACTTAAAAAATCTATATTATGCAGGACAATCAAGAGCTCCTTCTCTCATCGTGATTATAGTTATATTCTTACTTCTAGTTTTATCTGAAAATTCCTACAACATCGTCAGGAAAGCAAAAATAAATTCTATCTATGTCAACCGATTTTGAGCCCTAACACCTATCTTAATAATTGTCATCCTTGACACGGTACATAAAAAAGCCAGCTGCCTAAAAGGCAACTAGCTTCATACTCCTATTCAATCTTCTTGATCTCTATCTGCTCAATTTTATCGGCAATACGTTGTAATGATTTTGAAATTCTCGTTAATAAGACGAGAATATACACAACAATTCCTACCCACAGAATGAAAAATAACAGGGGAATAAATGCGAAAGCCCCAAAATATTCAGGTCTCATCATCGTAATCACCCTTTTTACTTTATCATATCACATACAGCTAATTCTGCGCACCCGTTGTATGTCAGATTTCTTTTTTGCTTCCATCACCACTTCATCACCATCGTAGGAAATATTTATTGCGGCAATAAAAGCTGCCCAAAATAATTGGACAGCTTATCATTTCTGTCAAAATTCCGACCTCAAGAACAGCATATCACGCTGCCTGCAAAATGGTTATCCCATGATGAGAAATCAAAAAAATTTCTTCTAATGAGCAGCAATTACATGTGCGCCATCAATTAATAAAATACTATTTATTGGGAACCGATTCATCAATAGACCGATAGTCATAGCGCAATGCTTTAACCGGACAAACAGCCAAACATGCTGCACATGAATAACAATCCGGTTTTACCATTTTCCCATCCAGCAGGTAATTTGTATGGCCTGTCGGGCAAGCTCGACGACAGGCGCCACATCCAATACACTTGCTTTGGTTCCAACGAACCCGAAACCATGAAATATATTCTGCCAACCAGCCTGTCATCCCGAATGGACAGGCCAACGTACACCATGGTCGATAGAAAAACAAGGATATCAATAGTAATAAGGCAATAAAAGCGGTACTAACCAAAGTTAGTTGCTGTAGCGCAAACACTTTGAAAGGATCAACCGGTCCAATGAAATCGTAAGAAAGTCCAATGGCAACAATGGTAAAAGCGATAAACACGGTAATCCGAATTCCATTACTTACCGCAAATGGGATCCGAATTTTTTTCTTCACAGGCGAAACCTGATACAACCAGTCTTGCAACGTACCAAACTGACAGCCCCATCCACAAATCAGACGATTTCCAACAATAACCATCAATGTGAATATTGTAAAGGCTACCAGCCTAGGCGGAAAAATAATGCGTTCTTTCCCAAATAGCGCAATGGTATCTTTTACCGTCCCCATAGGAGAAGGGTCACTGCCCATAATGATGCCAAAAACCGTAAAAGCTGCAGCCAGCAGCCATGTGCGCCGTTTCGGTGTGACCCAATATCTTTTTAACAGTATGATCGCCGCAATAACAACACACCACCATAGAACAAATTTTAACAAGATCAGTTTCCAGTTTTTACTCTTTTCTTCACTTGTTACTACAAGAAGCTTGCGGATAGCTTCATTGGCTTGTTCCTCTGAGATATTCAACTCTCGCAATGTTGCCGCGCGGGTTGCAGTAGTGTCAATTATGGCAAGCTGGTCGAGTAAAGCCTTTGCATCAAGATTATTTTCCTGAGCCAAACGCTCAACGCTCCAATCTGGCTGAAAAATTGGTTGTGATACTTCTTCGGCAGCAAACACTACCAGACTATTCAAGAATAGCATTCCTGTCATCATTATGACAAATAACCGTTTCATACCACAGCACCCCTTCCATCAACCACTCGCTTGCCAGGTTATCCCATTCGATTTGAGTCTTTCCATTACTGAATCTATGCCAGTTCGTTTGATAAATTTCTACATGAAATCGGTTTCATCGCCAAACCTTCCCTTAGTTTTTTTTATTGTTGCGATTTTCAAGAAATCGTTAACGCCGGAATGCATTTAAATGCCTTTGTGAAGCTGCTAATAATCGACTAAAAACGGCTTTTACATCTTCCGGCACATCTGGTTGCCGCAGAAAATGTTCATACATCGCAATGTTGTCTATCTCTGCTTGTTCCCCGATCTTCATAGCATCAGCGAGAGACTGTGGATTAACAACATAAGGTTTACTTTCATCTGAAGGAACATCCAAACCGCGATCGTTGAATAAGGGTTGCAGTTCGGCAATATGCTGCCCCTCTGCTTGCACGATATTAGAAAAGGGCCGCACTTTGCCAAAGGTATCCAATATAGCGGAATACTGGGCTTTGGCTAGGTATTCATCTTGAATCGCAAAATTCAGCATTTCCTGTAAAGTTGGCTTCGGAGTTTGTAACGCCCCTCTTGCACCGTAGTCATTTGCGGACGCTGCAGTCGTACTCATCATGAGCATCATCCCTAATAACAGTCCCCATAGGTATCGCATTATTCTCAACTCCTTTTACTAGTTTTTGAATTTTCTATTATCTTTACTATAAATTCGCAACTTTACAAAAGCAAGATATTTCTATAATTTCATTTGGATTATAAGATTACCCAATGATAGCCCAGCCATTATTTTATTATGCTTCCCATTTCTTCGAACCAATCTTTCAACTATTTTTTTCCATCATTAACTGTTATCCTCTCCAAAAATTTCATACTTTAAATCAACATTAATATTAGATAATTTAGAGCTATTATTTTATAGCAAACACTTGACTAATTCTCAACATCAATATATCATTATATCGTAATATATAAATATATTGATGTTGAGAAGGTGTACATAAGTATGGACATGGATTTAAAAATACATACGGAACTGGCCGAACTTCTCAAGGCTCTGGCTCATCCAGTACGGCTCTGCATTGTCCGCGGCCTGATTGAAAACGGCGGATGCAACGTCAGCCATATGCAATCCTGTTTAGATGCTCCCCAGTCGACAATCTCCCAGCACTTGCAAAAGTTACGGGCTGCCGGCATCGTCAGCGGTGTCCGCAATGGGCTGGAAATCAACTATCAGGTCTGCGATCCGAGAGTAATTCATTTGGTTCGCACTTTGTTTGCAGAACATCAGATAAACTAGGAGGAAATACATCATGAGAAAAAAAGTATTAATCGTTGGCGGTGTCGCCGGCGGCGCTTCTGCTGCTGCAAGACTGCGGCGCTTGGATGAACATGCTGAAATCATTTTGTTAGAGCGGGATGAATATATTTCCTTCGCCAATTGCGGCCTTCCCTATTATATCGGTGAAATCATAAAGGATCGGGATAAGCTGGTGGTACAAACGCCTGAAGCTATGAAAGCCCGCTTTGCCATTGATGTTAGAGCCAACAATGAAGTCACGGCTGTTCACCCCGAAAGAAAAACGGTTACTGTCCAGAGCAAAGACCGAGGTATTTATGAAGAAAGCTACGATTCCCTCCTCCTTTCACCGGGAGCTAAGCCGCTTCATCCAAATATTCCTGGCATCGACAGCAACCGCGTCTTCACTCTCCGCAACATTCCGGATACCGACCGGATCAAAAGTGTTGTCGACGGGAAAAATAGCCAACGAGCTGTAATCATCGGCGGTGGTTTCATCGGTATCGAGATGGCGGAAAACCTACGGGAACGCGGCCTGGAAGTCAGCATAGCAGAAGCCGCCCCTCATATTCTCGCACCCTTTGACAGCGACATGGTTATTCTGGCAGAAAAAGAATTGCAGGAAAACGGTGTCCGTTTGTATCTAGGAGATGGAGTCACTAGCTTTCGGGATGACGGCAATAATATTACTGTCAACCTGCAGAGCGGCACAGCTATTGTCGCTGATCTCGTCATCCTGGCGATCGGCGTAACACCGGATACCACTTTTCTGAAAAACAGTGGCATTTCCTTAGGTAGTCGCGGCCACATACTTGTAGATGAGCATTTAGCCACCAGTCAACCAGACATTTATGCAGTTGGTGATGCCATTGAAGTCAAAGATTTTATTAGTAGTCAGCAAACTGCTATTCCTTTAGCCGGTCCGGCCAACAAACAAGGGCGAATTGCCGCTGATAACATTGCCGGCATTCCCAGTCGCTACAAAGGCAGTCAAGGTACTTCCATTTTAAAAATATTCTCACTTACTGCTGCCGCTACCGGCAACAATGAACGAATGTTAAAGCGGCTGGAGATTCCTTATCACAGCATTTATGTACATCCTAACTCTCACGCTTCCTATTATCCTGATGCTCTGCCCATAACCATAAAACTATTATTTGACGACAGCGGGCGTGTATTGGGAGCCCAAGCGATAGGGCCTGTCGGCATCGACAAAGAAATAGACATTATTGCCACAGTCATCCGTTTGAAAGGCACAGTAACAGATCTGACAGAACTGGAACTTTCCTATGCTCCTCCATTCTCTTCAGCCAAGGCCCCACTTAACATGGCTGGTTTTGCAGCCGAAAATGTCCTTACAGGTCGTGCCGAGGTCTTTACCTATGAACAATTATCCTCTTACGATCCAAAAGAAACAATCTTGTTAGACGTACGAACGGAACTGGAATTTTCCACTGGCGCCCTGCCAGGCGCTATCAACATTCCTACGGATAGCTTGCGTAGCCGGCTCAGTGAATTGGATAAGAATAAGTTAATTTTGATCTATTGCAAAATTGGTTTACAGAGTTACATTGCTTCGCGAATCCTTAAGCAAAATGGCTTCAGGGCAAAAAACATGACCGGCGGTTACAAGTCGGCATATGCCCAAATTCAGTCCACGCAAAAATATGCTGTTGACAACCCTGTCAAGAATGCTGCCAATACTCTCCCTAGCAAAGACCAGCAAGTGTCTGCAGCCACCGTCACTGCTCATCATTTCTTGGATGCTTGTGGGTTAAGCTGCCCCGGACCGCTAATGAAGGTTAAAGCAAGCTTGGATGAAATGGCCCAAGGTGAAGCGATACAAATAACCGCATCCGACCCCGGCTTTTTCGAAGACATTAAAGCCTGGTCGCTGCAGACAGGAAACCGGTTAATCGATGTAAAGAAAGAAAATAATCGCATCATCGCTCTTGTGCAAAAAGGCGGCATAGTTGAAGAAACAAAAACTAACCCGAAAGACAATAAAACCATCGTGGTATTCAGTGGCGATCTGGACAAAGCTCTGGCTTCCTTTGTTATAGCCAACGGTGCTACCTCCATGGGGAAAAAGGTTACCATGTTCTTCACATTCTGGGGACTGAACATTCTTCGCAAACCTGAAGCCGTCTCTGTCAAGAAAGGCTTCATTGACCAAATGTTCGGGTGGATGATGCCGCGGGGCAGTAAAGCTCTAAAGCTATCGAACATGAACATGCTGGGTATGGGTACAAAAATGATGCGTATGGTCATGAAAAATAAAAATATCGCTTCTCTTGAAGATCTGATCCAAGAAGCGCAAAAAGCCGGCATCGAAATCATAGCTTGCCAAATGTCTATGGATGTAATGGGCTTACAAAAAGAAGAATTACTTGACGGTGTCAAAATCGGCGGCGTCGGCTATTATCTTGGCGAAGCAGAAAATGCCAATGTAAATTTGTTCATTTAAATTTAAAAGGAGTTGCGTATACTTTGGAACGTTATATACCTGTGGGTGTCTGCCTGAGAGAAATTCAATTTGATATCGATAATGGCACTGTGAAAAATGTAAACTTCGTCGGGGGCTGCCCTGGTAATCTGAAAGCTATCAGCCGTCTCATTGATGGAATGTCCATAGATAAAGTTATCGAGACCTTTAAGGGCAATATTTGCCAAAATCAAACTTCTTGTGCCGACCAACTGGCCCGCGCACTGGAAATACACAAAGGGATATAAAACTAACAGATTATGCTATGAGTATCCACTCACGGCAAGTTGGCACCAAAAATAGCCTCTGTCATCTAATACAGAGGCTATAAACCTTTGCAAATGCATATTGAGCACTAACCCAGACCATATTTTCGATATTTTTTGTGTTTTCCATGTAGCATGATTTGAAATCCCCCCTCAAACTACCCCACAAAAAACCAGCTCTGCCATAATATTATTACTATTATTTCTGTTATGATCTCAATCGGTCTTCATTGTAATTCAAAAAAGAAAGCCAATATGAGATAGCAAGCTTACAACAGCCAGCAATAATCCTGCCTGGTATCGACAACCGCATCCACATATACGACCCTGTCTCTGGTCTGATAAATTAAAAGATACCTCTTTTCGAGCAAAAGCTTCCTATATTTTCCCTTCGCAATCAGCGGATCAATCAGAACCGGATTCCTTTCCGGGAACTGTTCCAACGATTTGACTTTCTCCTGAAAGGTTTCAATAAGCCGCAAAGCCGCCGCCTCATTCACCTGTGCCAGAAATCGAGCATGATACACTAACATTTGCGCAGCTTCTTCAGAGATGACAACGGTATAGATCCTACTTTCGTTGCTCATCCAGCACCTCGCGGACAGCCGCTTTCATCATAGTAGATACCTCATCAATGGAATGTCCGGTCTTTCCTTGCAACCGGCTTTCTTCTGCAACAAGTAAACTTTCCCGCAAGCGCAGCATACTTTCCCGCCTCGCGTAGGTTGCAAGATCCATAACTACGAGATCGCCTTCGCCGTTTTTGGTCAGGTAAACCGGTTCTCCCGAGCGCTTGCACAATTCTGATATCGAATTATAATTCTTACGGATCGCGGCAGACGGCTTTATATTCATCATGCAAAACAGCTCCTCATATAGCGTAATTACATCCTTATTATATGCTTATGTTACTACCAAGAAGGCAATTTGTCTATAGTTCATCATCGTGACTTTTATTACGCGGGGTCTTTATTGTCCTAATATAAAAAGCAAAAAAATGATGCACTCTTGATACCAGCAAAAATACACCTGTCCACTTTGTCCACCTTGTCCGTCATTTTAAAAACTGGTATGGTAACAATATTAAAATTCATTCTATTTTCCGCATATTTTGCAATGATTTTATCCCTTCTATTTAAAATCACCCCACAAATCGCCCCACAAGCAAAAAAATAAGAGCTTTGGAAAATATTCCAAAGCTCTAGTTTCTTTATAAATGGCGGAGTGGCAGGGATTTGAACCCTGGCAGGGATTGCTCCCTCTAACGATTTAGCAAACCGTCCTCTTCAGCCGCTTGAGTACCACTCCGTATAAAAAAGCCTATGAAGTTAACCATGTGGTTTATGCTGACCATCAGTAACAGCAAGTGATGGCGGAGGGGGTGGGATTCGAACCCACGGTCCCTTGCGGGATCACTGGTTTTCAAGACCAGCTCCATAAACCACTCGGACACCCCTCCGTGTCCGACACATTACGTATTATAGCAATATTAGCATCCTTTGTCAACAGCTGCGCGTCTCTATACAGTTTTGTTTTTATCAATGATATCCAACACATCACAATCATAGGAGAATATCGGTATCCTCCGCAGGGCAAACGGGTGCGTTCCCTTAGAACACTTGCCATTCAAGGTGGTAAAGCCGCTGGAATAACCAAAGTCATCCGCCATATCAATCGTATCATTGCTGTACGAGCCGCGCGGGTACGCGATCGATGCAACGGGCATCCCAAGGGCATTTTCGAGGATGCGGCGCGACTGGTACATTTCCGTACGCATTTCTTTCACCGATAGTTCTCCGAGCGGCCTATGCGTAACAGTATGAGAACCAATCGTCATTCCGTGCTGGGCCATTTCCCGAATATCAGCGGCCGAAACGCGTTCCGGTTCGCCTAACATGCCGGCAATAATAAAAAATGCAGCTTCCATTTGGTATTTGCTCAATAACGGAAAAGCATTTTCATAGTTATCCCGGTACCCGTCATCAAAAGTAATTAGCAGGGGTTTTGCAGGCAGTTCCGTGTCGCGATCCGCCAAAAAGCGTTCAAATTGCCGCAAATCGATTGTCGAGTACCCTGCTTCTTTCAGTTGCCGGAGATCCCGTTCGAAGCGTCCAGGAGTAACGGTTAGCGGGTCTGTTGTCTTCCCAACCCGATGATACAGCAACACTGGAATTTGCTGGTCTGCCATACCGCTGCTAATCGGCATCTGCCACATTAATTCTGCTACACTAATCGCCAATAAGGAACTTGCACATCCTTTAAGAAATTGTCGTCGTGTAATCAAAGCGTAAATCCCTGCTCCTATCTTTTCTGTTTTTCCGGTAACGGGAACCGCCCGCCGGAATGCTTCATATATAAGTGTTTCTACAACCGCTCTATTCGCAATATTCTTTTTAATAGTACCATTTTAAATGATTTCTCACAAGCAATAATTCGCAAAAAGGATCGAATAGTATTTACTATCCGATCCTTTTGCATGACTCTTCTTTTATCGTTTTACACTAACTCCACAGTGTCTCCATTTCGCAGTCCAGCTGCGTTCGCTTCATCCAGATCCACATGCATTTCAAGCGCAAAATCGCCGCTAACCCGCACCAACACTTCATTAAAAACCAGGCTGCGGGCCCCCGCTGTTTTTACACTGACCCGATCGCCATTTTTCTTGCCAAACTTTACAGCATCGGCAGTATGCATATGGATATGCCGGGTTGCAACAATTGCACCATTTGGCAATGCCACAACTCCCGCCGGACCAATCAATGTAATCGGCGCTGAAGCCTGTAAATCACCGGAATCTCTCACCGGCGCCCTGACGCCTAATTTCACGCAATCGCCAGGAGAAAGTTCTACTTGCGTTTGGCGGCGTTCCGGCCCTAACACGCGCACATGTTCAATCACACCTTTTGGACCTGCCAAAATTACTTTTTCCTCGCAGGCAAATTGGCCTGGCTGGGAAAGATCCTTCATTTTTTTCAGCTGCGCCGTCGGTCCAAATAGCGCTTTTAGATCACCCCGGGAAAGATGGATGTGCCGGTTTGAAACGCCTACAGGGATGGCACTCCGATCTGCCGGGGGCTTTTTCAGTTGCTTGCTAACTTCTTCGGTAATGAACGCAATCAGTCGATCTTTGTCCAACTCACGGTCACCTTCTGTCTGTGTTCCTTATCTTCGTAACAGCTTCCCGTTACTGTAATTGCAATTGTTTCAGAACTTGCCGCACCACACCGGCTACCTCATCAGAGCTGAACCCGCTGACAGCAGTTTTTTGCGGCACAGCGTTTTGCGCCAGGCACACTTCTTTGGTTCCATAGGCCAAGCGTTTGATATTGGTAAAGTGCTGCGGACCGAGATTTTCCGACAGGCTGCTGCCGCCCCACGTACCGCAGCCAAGGGTTAATGACGGCAATAAACCGGTTGAATAACCGATTCCGCCCAATGCCGACGGTGTATTCACCACAATTCGTGAAACCGGTTTTTGCAGGAATTCACGAATGACCGTGTCGTTTTTCGAATGGATCGAGAACGTATGGCCAATACCGCCCAATTTCAACAATTCAATGCTTAAACGGCAGGCTTCTTCCCAGTCGCCGACCGTATAGAAAGCCAGCACGGTTGTAAGCTTCTCATGCGAAAGAGGGTACTCCGCTCCGTAACCGTCCAATGGAGCGATTAAAATTTTCGTATCCTGTGGTACCGAAATACCAGCCTTTGCTGCAATAGCAATCGCCGTTTGTCCCACCCAAGCTGCGTTCATTCCGCAACGCGGCGTCATAACGATCGCACTGACTTTGTTTGTTTCTTCCGGCGATAAGAAATAGCCACCCTGTCTTTTGAGTTCTGCCACGACCTGCTCTTTCACGGGCGCATCCGCAATGATCGCTTGTTCAGACGCACAGATCATGCCGTTGTCAAAGGTTTTACTGGTCATAATATCCTGCACCGCTTGCCGAATGTCTGCGCTGCGTTCAATAAAGGCCGGAACATTGCCGGGGCCAACTCCAAGAGCCGGTTTTCCGGCACTGTAAGCCGCCTTTACCATCGCCGAACCGCCAGTCGCGACGATAACCGAAACATCCGGATGATGCATCAAAGCATCGCTGGCTTCCATCGTACTCTGGCTCAGACAAGCAACCAATCCAGCCGGCGCTCCGGCTTTTACAGCTGCATCATGCAGCAGAACAGCCGTAGCTACCGAACTTTTCACAGCCTTGGGATGAGGAGAAAAAACAATGGCATTGCCGGCTTTCACAGCGCACAGCGTATTATGGATAATTGTCGAAGTCGGATTTGTTGTCGGAACGATGCCTAGAACAACGCCCACCGGGGTCGCTGCTTCAATCACTTTGTTTTCTTTGTCTTCTCTTAATATTCCCGTCGTTTTAATGTTTTTGATCGCCTCATACACATCGCGGGAAGCAAATAAATTTTTTATGACTTTGTGCTCTATCACGCCGTACTTTGTTTCTTCGACAGTCATGCGCGCCAAATATTCCGCATTTTCGACAATGGTTTTCACCATGGCCCGCAGAATTTTGTCAATTTCTTCACCACTGGCTCCCGCAAAAGAATCGTAGGCAAGTTTTGCCTTGCGAACCATATCTCGGGCTTCTTGAATAGAGCTTAGATCTTTATCAAGTATCAATGAATTTCATTCCTTTCTGGATCTTCTTAGCAAGAAAGAGTTTCCTATTCGCTCTCTTTCGGCAGAATCATCTCTACCTCGCCATGCGGTCTAGGAATGACATGAATGGAAACCAGCTCGCCAATCCGCTGCGCAGCTGCTGCACCGGCGTCAGTGGCCGCCTTAACAGCGCCTACATCTCCACGAACCATTACGCTAACCAAACCTCCGCCAACCAAAACCTTACCCATCAGATGAACATTTGCTGCCTTTACCATTGCATCCGCAGCTTCAATCGCTCCTACCAGACCCTTTGTTTCTATCATACCTAACGCTTCTTGTTGCATTATAAATTCCTCCTGTTTTTTCTTTTTATTTTGTATTGTCGTCTTACTGTTTGTCTGCGGCATCGTTGTCGGCACTGCAACGCCTGCAGAAAAGCTCTTTCGTTTTGATTTTACCCTTTTTTCTTCTTGTGGTTGTACGCTAATCGCCGCTTGCATTCCGTATTATTTACCGGTTTGGGGCAAAATGCATTCAACTTCACTATGAGGCCGCGGGATCACATGTACGGAAACGACTTGACCGACCCGTTTTGCCGCTGCTTCACCCGCATCAGTTGCCGCCTTGACAGCGCCAACATCTCCGCGAACCATCACAGTAACCAACCCGCCGCCGACCAGAATTTTTCCCATTAGATGCACATTGGCTGCTTTTACCATTGCATCGGCTGCCTCTACAGCACCAACCAGGCCTTTTGTTTCAATCATTCCCAATGCATTGTCCATTGTATTCTCCTCCTTGTTTTTTCGATTCGCTATCAAAAATATTGTGTATCAAATCTCTGAGGTTAACACTCTGACCAGGCAACAAAAAACCATTTTACCGGATCCGTACATGAAAAAGTAATTCTTTGTTTCGCCGGCAGATAAAAAACATCGCCGCTTTTGCCTGCATGTTCACGGCCTCCGACACTGCAAGTTAACGTTCCCTGGACAACATAACATAATTCACCGCGTTCCATGTCGCGCGATAATGCCCCGCTCTGCATCGACATAAAGCCAGTGCAAGGGAACGGCGGAGCCTGTCCGCCAAAAATTTCTTTTCGCTGTACCCTGTTGCCAGGTTCCCCCGGAACATCATCCATCCGGACATTATTTCCCTGTACCAATCGCAACCCGGACGGATCAGCGGTTTTATTGCCAAGGCAAGAGATCACTTCCTCTACTATTCTTGCAAGCAGCGAAGGATCAATCCCGTTGCCGTTCATCGGAGCGCTTGCGCCATGAACAGCCGGAGCCGATTGTACTGCTAAGCTCTCCTCGACAAATTCAATTCCGTTCTCACGAGCCGCATCACGAGCCGCCGGTGTAATTAAGGTTTGGGAATTGATATGGATCCTCTTTTCTTGTCTGGCGGCTGCCTGTTTAATTTCCGCAACCGAAATTAATTTTTTCAAATGGACAATTCACCTCCAGTCTTGCAAAACCGATCCTGCATCATAACAGATATGGTTTTAGCGCCGGATGCAAGGAAGGAATCACTACTTTTTCAACCAGCATGCCTCGTTCACCGGCTTTTACAGCACCTGCTTCAATGGCCGCAGTCACCGAGGATACATCGCCCGTCATAGTGACAAAAGATTTTCCGCCAATCGCCATACCCAGACGGATTTCCATTAACTCGACATCACCGGCTTTTGCCGCTGTATCAGCAGCAACAATCAAGGAAGCCACGGAAAAGGTCTCAATAATCCCTACTGCCTGAATATCTCCTACCAAGGAAGCCACAGCAATCGCCTGAATTACCGACGGGTGTACATTCGGCAGAAGAAACTCGTCCACCAACGCGTCTGCGCTGATTGTCTTTCCAGTGTCCACTGCACTTTGCACAGCAGCCACATCTCCGCAAACCAATACGATATATTTCCCGGGACAGATTGGTTTTGCTTCCAGCAATTCGACCTGGGCCGCCTTCAGCATTGCATCTGCCGCTTCCATGCCTTTTGCGATACTAAGAAATTCAACTAAGCCTATGGCCTGTTTCATGATCGGCCACTTCCTTCCATTGCGGTTATAGTGATACGGTCAGAAATTCCTGTGACCGTTCCGCTGATACTGGCATGCAACTGAGCACCCAGAGCTTTTTCAGGGATGACTGCAATCACATCCCCTTTTCTTACTTGATCTCCAACCTTAACAACCGGAGAGCCAGGAGCGCCAACGTGCTGTTTTAGCTTTATTTCTACCATTCGCACGGTATTCTCTGCCATTGTAAGCGGAGCCTTACGATCATATGCGTTTAAACCCAATCGAGCGATCAGGCGTTTGACAGGGACCCTGCGCTGCTCTCGCAGTTTGCTCGCCTCTTGCGGTTTTTGCAGCGCATCCGGCCGCAATCCTTGTTTCAGCAACTCTTGCTTCAACATCGCATTGATCGTCCGGGGAGACAGCCGCATCAGACATGCATATTGTTCGCATAGCCCGCACTCGGAACACACCATTGCCATTTTCATAATCTTTTCCTGACTTTGAATGTGTTTGATGGAACGCATGATTTTATGAGGTTCAATGTTGTGCCCCAATAAATAACGCGGGCACAAGTCAGTACAATAACGGCACTGGATGCAAGCGGACTTGGTCTGTCTGACTATTTGACTGACCGGCATCGTTCTTTTCTGGATCAAGGGGTGTTCTTGCGGTAAAACAATCAGTCCCTTGGTTGTTTTCGTAATCGGTTGATCCAGATCATCGACAATTTTCCCCATCATCGGGCCGCCTTCAATCACTTTCACTCCGGACAAGTCTGTTTGCCCGGCTAGCGCCAACGCTTCCCGCACCGATGTGCCAATCGGCAATTTAAAGGTTACCGGCTGCTTAACAGCTCCCGTTACTGTTAAAAATGTGTCCGTTACCGGCGTACCGTCCAATGCCGCTGCAATATTAATTAAGGTTTCCGCATTCACCACTGCACAGCCGACCTGCAAAGGGATCCCCCCTTGTGGAACAAGCCGCCCCGTAGTTTCATAAACCAACACATGCTCATCACCAGCCGGATAAAAATCCTCCAGCACATGGATTCTGACCGGTTGCCCGGCGACTGCCTGCTGCAGTCGGGAAATCGCTTCTTTATGCTTGCCTTTAATGCCAATAATGCTCTCGATAGCGCCACAGGCGTCCATCATCGCCAGCAATCCACGAATGATCTGCTGAGGCATTTCTTCCATCAGCTGCTGATCGACCCTGAGCAACGGTTCGCATTCCGCGCCATTGACAATAATCATTTTTGCGTCAGTGGATATTTTCGCATGCGTGGGAAAGCCTGCTCCACCTGCGCCGATCACTCCCGCATTTTTAATTTTTTGCATAACATCTTCACGCATTGTTTAACGCCTCACCAACAGGCTTTTTTTCTTCATCGATAATGCCGACGATCATCGCATCAATCGGCGAATCAATACAACCTGCCATCTGCCTTGCCGAACTGCCTTCAGATACCAGGACTTTTTCACCGATTCCCGCGCCAATCAGATCGGCAGCAACAATAATCGCTCCTGGCCCGTTGTCCGGCCGGTCCAGGACTTGCACAATCATCAATTTGACACCGGTCATGGATTCCGCCTTGCGCGTGGCCCAGATGTTGCTTATCACTTTTCCGATCTTCATCTGTCCGCCTTCTTTCTCATTAGCCGAATTGCTAACAGTTTATCTAAGTTGCATTACCCGGCTACCATACCGCGTTTCGCTAATTCCCGGATTACGCTTTCAATAATCATTTTTTCCATTCGCTCATTGCCAGCAGGCATGCAATCATCGATAGGCAAATTGAGAACACGCGCAGCATTCTTGTACATCACTTTTTCCCTAACATCATCACGCAGCGGCAATTTTTCATAGTTCTGGATGGCCAGTTTAAAATCCACAAAGGGATGAGCGCTGGCAAACAACAATTTATCACTGATAATGGTATTCGCGGCTTGCATATACGCTTCGGCCATAGGGTAAAACTCAAACTCCGATAACTCCAAAAAGACATTTTGATTCCGTTGCGTCACGGCAATCATTTCATTGACCCACGGATATCCACCGTGGCTTACAACGATCTTGAGTTCTGGAAAATCACGAGCGACAAAATCGATATAGCGTGGCGCTACATGGTCAATGACAGCATTGGGTACCAAAGGCGCCGGTCCAGTGGAGATAACCAAAGGAATATCCAGTTCACAACATTTTGAATAAATCGGATAATATTTTGCATCATTGACATAAATTTGTGCTAAATAGGGATCAATAGAGGCGCCTTTAAGGCCGTACTCCTTGACAGCAGTTTTCAATTCGTTAATTGCTTTCATTCCCTTATGCGGGTCCATACCGGCAAAACCAATATACTTTTGCGGATATTTACTGACGAACTCGATCACGCTGGGATTATTCGATTTCGCCCCGTAAGTAGTTTCACAATCACGACCTGTGATGACTGCTTTCACAACATTATTCCTGTCCAGTTCAGCCAGTATTTCATCCAAGTTTTGCGGCTTCATTTTCGAAAAGTCAATCGATGCGCATAACCCTTTAAACATCGTGCTGTTTTGAATACCGGAAAGAGTTTCGGCGGTATTCGGCCTAAAGCGAAAATCAATTATTTTCATTTTCCTGTGCTCCTTTAGTGAATTTCACGTTTTGCGCTTACTAGCGATTGCAGTTTGCTATAAGTTTCATCCTGTAATTTTTCTTCGATCATCTCGTATGGACGATCCAAATATTCATACTTTTGCTGTCCCATCCGATGATAGGGGAGCAACTCATATTTGACGTTCGGCATATCCTTAATAAACGTTAGGATAGCCTTGATATCCTCTTCGGTATCATTAAATCCGGGGATCAGGGGTGTTCGAACGAAAATTTGCAGATCTGGAAACGCTTCGCGCAAACATTGCAAATTTTGCAAAATTAGTTCGTTTGATACGCCGGTATATTCTTCATGTTTCACCGGATCCATACTTTTGATATCAAAGAGTATGCTTTTCATATAACCGGCTGCACGCTGGAGTTTTTCCCAATCAGCAAAACCGCAGGTTTCCATTGTAACGTCTATCCGCCGTCGCTTGGCTTCTTTAAAAATTTCCTCCACAAAATCAATTTGATGCAGCGGTTCTCCGCCGCTGATGGTAATTCCGCCGCCGGAACGCGCATAAAACATGCTCTCTGACTCAATGCTGTCGAGAACTTCCTTTGCACTCATCATTTTGCCGAAGGTATGCATTGCTTTCGACGGGCAAGCCGCTACGCAGCGAAAACATTTTGTACATTTCTGCCGGTCAATCGATATTTTCCCATCGGCAGCTTCGCTAATCGCATCAAATGCACAAAAGGTACTACAACGAAAACATTCGCTCGTCCCAATGCACTTGTTGCGATTGAAAGCCAGTTCAGGTTCAGCGTACTGAGACTCCGGATTACTGCACCAGCGGCAACTCAAGGGGCAGCCTTTCAGAAAAATGATCGTCCGTATCCCTGGCCCGTCGTGTACCGAGTAACGTTGAACATTGAATACGCAACCCATCTTTTTATTCACTTGGTTCTTAGCGTTCATCATTTTTCTCCTACCATGCATATTAGAATGTAAGTCCTGTCGCGAAGACAGGACTTACAACCGTTCCATTCATTACATACTGGTATGTTCCGTCCTGGCAATCAGGTCATCCTGCAAGTCCGGCGAAAGATCGGTGAAGTATGCGCTGTATCCGGCAATCCGGACGATCAATCCGCGATACTTGTCAGGGTCTTTTTTGGCTGCCAGCAACGTTTCCCGATTGATAACATTAAACTGGATATGCCATAATTTCAAATCGCACCAAGTTTTGATGAAGGAAACCAATTTCTCAGTGCCTTCTTCTCCGGCGACGCAGGAAGGACTAAATTTAATATTCACCAACCGCGCTGCCCGCTCACGGTAACCCAGGTTTTTGGTATTAAAATTCGAAAGCAGAACCGCAGTAGGTCCATTGACGTCTGCGCCATGAGAAGCGGATGCACCATCGGAAACAGGGGTAAAGGCTTTTCGGCCGTTAGGCGTAGCGCCAACTACTTTTCCGAAAGGAACATGCGAAGTAAACGGAACAATGCGCAGATCGAGGTGCACGCCGAGTTCTTTGGAATATTTCTTGGTGAATTTCACACATTCCAAATCCAGCGCTTTTCCGATTTCGTCAGCGTATCCATCATTGTTGCCATACTTCGGAGCATTCGCCAGCAGTTGGCGGATCACTTCCTTGCCCTCAAAGTTGCATTGCATTGCCTCAATGATTTCAGCCATCGTCAATACTTTCTCTTCATAAACCAGTTTTTTGATGGCAGCCAGCGAGTCAATAACCGTGCCATAACCCATGAATTCAAAATATCCAAGGTCAATTCCGCCTTCAATAACAGGAGTGTGCAGATCCTTGCACTCATTCATGCACAGATCGTGCAGGGCGGAACCCGTCGGCCAGGCAAAATGCTTGGCGCGCAAGTTGATAATCGTATGCTGTTGAATAAACGCCTGCTTCAAGAAATTAATATGCTGTTTGAGGTAAGCATCCCAATATTCTTCCCACGTTTTGAATTCACACGGATCTCCGGTTTGCAGACCGATGATCTCATCGCCGTGGAGCTTCATTTTTCCGTTGTACATCGTCATCTCAACAGCAGCCGGGAAATTGATATACGCGTTTGGACTTGTATAGGTATCGCGGTTCGGCATACGGCACTCGGCGCAGCCGGAAACCGCATAATCATACGCCTCTTCAAATGATGCCCCTTTTGCCAGCAGCAACGGAACAACCTCTTCATCGTTGATCAGTTTTGGGAAACCGGATCCTTCTTTCACTGTCTCAGCAACTTCATGCAAAAATCTTGCCGGAGCACGGTTGTGAATTCTAGCTGCCAAATCAGGATAGTGCATGGGGAACTCGCGTTTCGACTGCAAAAACAGATAGGTCAATTCATTCGTTGCATCACAGCCGTCCGGAGTTTGTCCGCCGATCGTAACTGCTTCCCAATGGGCGTATCCTTCATTGAAGGCGCCGCCGGTTGGTGAAATGTACAGGTCAATGAACTGCGCCATTCCCAGCCACATGCACTCCAGCAGTTCAATCGCTTTTTCTTCCGTCAGGATGCCGGCATCCATATCTTGCTTAAAATACGGATATAAGTATTGGTCCATCCGGCCATTGGAAATAATGGTACCGGTTTTTTGTTCCATACGGGAAAACATCTGTGTGAACCATTGGGATTGGACCGCTTCAGCGAAGTTGCGGGCCGGATTTTCAGGAACCCAAGCACAACGTTCCGCCATATCCAGGAGTTCCTGTTTACGGACTGGATTTTTTTCTTTTTTCGCCATGTCAAAAGCCATTTTTGCATGTCGATTCGCCCATAAAGCAATGGCGTCGCAGGCAATAACAACGGCTTCTAAGAATGGTTTTTTCTCCATAGTATCCACAGCGCTGAAAGGATCCAATGCAGCTAACTTGGCCTGAGCCTCTTCTTTTATGCCCTTAAATCCTTTTTTCAATACCTTTTCATAGTCATGCACCCATTGGATCGAAGAGCGGAAAGAAGCGGTTTCATTGACAATAAATCGCGACTTGAGCGGATCTTTCGGATCGTAGGTATATTTGAGCGTTTCCTCTGGCAATGCTGCTGTCAGCGCTTCGTGGAAGGTTTTCCCTTTCCAGTACGGAGCGATGTCTTCAATAACTACTTTTGCATCCGCATCGGAAATATTGAACGGAGATTCAACCCGACTCGGCATTTGCTCCAACGCCAAATCCAAAAAGTCGCCGTCAAGCTCGGGATACAAAATCCCGTAACGGCCTTGATAGCCGACCCGGCCTGCCAACAATTGATGGTCATCGATATAAACCGTCATGTTTTCGACAATGTGCTTCATTGCTTTGGCCCAGCGCAAAATCAAAGCCTGACCTTCTGTTTGTTTAAATGATTCCGTAAAGTATTTGGCTCTTTCAACGTCAATTTTCGGACGTTCCGCCTTGAAGGTATTGAGAATATCATAAATTCTTTCCCGGCCGGCAAAGTTTTGTATTCCCTGTTGTTCTTCAAGAATGCGTTGTTCATGTGGTGATAATACCGTACAACATGATGACATAATAAGTTCCTCCCTTTATTTTCGGCTCAAATAGACTATGTATGCCGATTGATTTCTTTTGCTTCTATACAATGCAAAAATCATGCCATGTTGGCAAACCTTGCAAAATCAGCATTTTTTGTTTTAAAAATTTCGTTATTCCTGCTTTTGTTGCATTAAAGCAACAAATAAAACCGCTAATTATCTAGAAACAGCTATAATCAACAATGCGCCGTGTTGCATTTACGCACAGAAAATTGCGTTATTGCAACACGGCGCATCCTAGTAATCATATAAAAACATTTACTGCATTAAAAATTTACAGCAGATTAAATTTTTTTTCAGGATGCTTGAACTTGTTCCGCCTTCATTTGTTTTGAGAGGCGGGTCCTGATCCAATATGCCGAAAGCGCACTCACAACACCGGCAAACGCAACATAGCCTGCGATTAAATCAGAACTGCCGCCGCTCAACTTGTAAATCGCCGTCGCAATCATCGGCGTTAATCCACTGGCAAAAATTCCCGAAAACTGATATACGAACGAAATACCGGAATACCGAATCTTCGCCGGGAAAAGTTCACAAAACAGCGCGGCCTCCGGACCATAAACTGAAGCGTAGAAAATACCAAACGGGATAATAACCGCCAGCCAAATGAGGCTAGTATCGCCGTGACTTGTGTTGATGAGGTAAAATGCCGGAAAACTGGAAAAACCGGTAATCAAGCTGCCCCAAAAATAAACCTTGGTCCGTCCAATCCGATCGGACAGGTACCCGAACAACGGAATAAAGAAACACATGACCAATGCCGATGCCATAACGCCGGTAAGCGCATCCGTACGCGTGATTTTAATCGTCGAAGTAAGATAACTGATGATCCAAACACCAAAGATGTTGAAGAATACTCCGTCAATATAACGGGCGCCCATACCCGCCATCACATTGCCCAAATGCTTGTGAAGCACTTCCTTGATCGGAATTTTAACTTCTTCTTTGCCTTCTTTTACCTTAGCAAATTCAGGTGTTTCCAACACATTCAACCGGATCCACATTCCTACTGCCACCAGTACAATACTGGCTATGAAAGCAATCCGCCAGCCATACGCCATAAACTGCGTATCCGTCAGAAAATAAGACAATAAAGCTACCACGCCGGAAGCGAGACACAATCCGATGGACAAGCCAATTTGCGGCAAGCTGCCATAAAATCCGCGCAGCTGTTTCGGCGCGTATTCATAGGTCATGAGAACCGCTCCGCCCCATTCACCGCCTAAGCCAATACCTTGGAACACCCGTAAGAACAACAATGTAAGCGGCGCCCAAATGCCAATCTGCTCATAAGTGGGAACTAATCCAATCCCGACCGTCGCAACCCCCATAATCATGAGCGTCATGACCAGCATGCTTTTTCTGCCGATTTTATCCCCAAAGTGTCCAAAAATAACTCCGCCAAACGGACGGGCCAAAAAGCCAACTGCAAAGGTCGCATACGCGAGCATTGTGGAAATCAAAGGATCACCGGTCGGAAAATAGAGTTTGTTAAACACGAGACCCGCTATAACGCCGTACAAAAAAAAGTCATACCATTCGATCGTTGCTCCGATTAGGCTAGCAATTACTACGCGGTTTACCATGCCTTTTTCATTTTTTTCCATTCTTTTCCTCCTAAAATGTTTTGTTGCCTTTTAGAAAAATAAGTTCTTAACCCTTACGAAAGCTTTCGGTTATTATACTATGCAAAAAGAATGCCATATTATAAATTCCTTTATAATCGGCATTCTTTAACGGTCTATCAATTATATTATCAGTGAAACATTGCATATTTGCAACAAAATGATTTTAATAAATATCATTCCACTTGAAAATCGACAATATTGTGAATAAAAACACTTATGCAATCGGTCGCAAAAATGTCAGACATCTTAGCATCCAATAGCAAAAAAATCTTAATTTACCTCAATGTACAAATAGACCTTCGAAGCAAATTGCTCCTTTTTCCATAACCATTATATTGTTTTATTTAATTTGTTGCATGATTGCAACGCAAATTGCAATCATGCAACAAAAAATTTTATTACCTAGATTTTTTTATCCATTTAATTGCAATTACACAACAACTACTTTTTTACCAACCGCGTTCCTGCATCCTCTCATGGGGCGGAATGGTATCGATCTCAATCCCGACCATCGCTTCGCCCAAGTCGCGTGAAATTTCGCCCAGCAGCTTCGCATCCTGGTAGTAGGTGGTCGCTGCCACGATGGCTTTTGCCCGTTTTGCCGGGTCGCCGGATTTGAATATTCCCGAGCCAACAAAAATTCCGTCGCAGCCTAAATGCATCATTAATGCAGCATCCGCGGGTGTAGCAATTCCGCCGGCCGCAAAATTAACAACCGGCAGCCGTCCCAGTTTCTTAACCTGTTGAACCAGTTCGAGCGGAGCGGCAATGTTTTTGGCAAACGCTGATACTTCTTCCTCCGGCAGGTTTTGCAGCTGACGGATCTCGCTCATCACCATCCGGATGTGCTTGACCGCTTCCACAACATTTCCGGTACCCGGCTCGCCTTTCGTCCGGATCATCGCTGCGCCTTCCACGATCCGCCGCAGCGCTTCGCCAAGGTTTTTGGCCCCGCAAACAAACGGCACCTTGAATTGGCCCTTGTTGATATGATACTTGTCATCTGCCGGAGTGAGAACTTCACTTTCATCAATGTAGTCCACTCCCAGTGATTCTAATATTTGCGCTTCTACGAAGTGTCCGATACGCGCTTTGGCCATGACCGGGATCGTGACCGCTTCCATGATTTTCAGGACAATGGTCGGATCCGCCATGCGGGCAACCCCGCCGGCCGCCCTTATATCAGCCGGTACGCGTTCTAGCGCCATAACGGCGCACGCGCCTGCTTCTTCAGCGATTTTTGCCTGTTCCGGCGTTGTTACGTCCATGATAACGCCGCCTTTGAGCATTTCTGCCAGGCCGGCTTTTACCCGAAATGTTCCTTGTTCCATATCGTAATAACCTCCAATAAAAATTTACAATCGAAGATGGATTTTTTCTATCAACAAGGGCGCTGCGCGCTCACACAGGATGACATTACAGCGCAACCGTTTATTTTCATAGCAAGAAAGGGGTATGATGATCTTAAGTATGATCTGTTATTCTTGTTCTGACAAGAGCGAATTTTTAAATTGACTCTTGTCAGAACGTGTATCAAATGACATTGGTACTACTTTACAAGTTTAGTCAAAGCAAGGAAAACAACATTACCTGACATTTGTTTGACTAGTGGTTAGTCTTTGCTTCGACCTCATCGATATTGATTCTGACAGTTTCCTGCTGGCCGAAAAAAACACGCAATGCACCACAAATAACAATGGTTCCAATGGCAGCCATGCCAAACCAGAAAGCCATCTGTTGAGAAGGAATAAAAGCCATGGAAAGCATAATAATCAGCATTCCCGCTATCGTCACATAACTAAGATATGGAAAGCCCCACATCTTTACACGGATCTTGCTTGGATCTTCACGTTCCATGCGATTACGCAATTTGATTTGCGAAAACGCGATGCAGACATATACAAAAATTGCTGCTGTACCGTATGATTCCACTAAAAAAGTCATAATATCGTCGTTCATAATGGAAGCCACCGTTGCCAACCACGCGATTACCGTACTAAGCAAAACGGCATTCCTTGGTACGCCGTTTTTTGAAAGCTTTGCCACAAATTTAGGAGCGTCACCATGCCGCGTCAGCGCAAACAGCATTCGTGAAGTAGCGTATATGCCGGAATTCAGACAGGATAAGACCGCAACTAAAATAACAGCATTCATAATATCCGGAGCATATGGCACTTTCATAATCGTTAATGCGCTAACATACGGAAAAGAAATCGCTTCTGAGTTCCAGGGGACAATACATACCACAAAGAAAATCGAACCGACATAGAACAGCAATACCCGGCTGATAACGGAACTCGTCGCTTTCGCCACCGATTTAACAGGATCTGCCGTTTCCGCTGCGGCTATCGTACAAAGTTCTGCTCCGCAGTAAAAACCGGTGGCCGCTACAGCGCCTGCAAGGACAGGACCCCATCCATTAGGAGCAAATCCACCGTTGGAAAGCATGATATTCAGTCCGCTAAACGCATGGCTCGGCCACATTCCCAGCATATAAAGAGTGCCAAAAAGCAAGAACACGCAAATGGCCGCAACTTTAATGGATGCAAACCAAAACTCAAATTCACCGAAAGATTTGACTGAGTATAAGTTCGTTAATGTCATTAACGCCAAAAACACTACGCTGATCATCCAGCCGGGAAGATCCGGATACCAATAGTGAACCAGTTTGGCCGCCGCCAGCGTTTCAAACGTTACGACCATGCACCAAAAATACCAATAGGACCAGCCGGTAGTAAATCCTGCGATTTTTGATAATACCACATTTTCGTTGCAAGCCTGGCGGGCATACTCATAAAACGAACCTGTAGCAGGCATCGATGATGCCAACTCACCCAACATTCGCATCACAAGAACAATAAGGATTCCGGTAATTAAAAAAGAAATAATGGCAGCCGGACCGGCATTTTTAACGACAACAGACGCCCCAACAAACAATCCGGCTCCTATGACTCCGCCTAGTGCAATCATTTGTATATGGCGCGGTTTCAGCCCAGGCTGCAAACCATCGCGTTCAATGCCTTTCGCAATCTCCTGTTGATTCATATAATTTTCCCCCTTAATAATTCAGCAATTAAGCTAACCAGAGGCGATATAGAGACTATATTAGAGAATCAGGCAGTTCTTTTTTCGCTTATCATCCAAATTGCATTGTCACCGGGGGACACTTCGAAATTTGCATTTCCTGTTGCCCCCCGATTTAATTTTATCCTTTGCTAAGTCCATTGACTGCGGCAGATGGCGCACAAAACCATTCTTAGACTGCTTTCCGGCACGCCTCTTTCACATGAAGCATTTCTTCCACAGGGGTGTATGGAAGGTTCTGATCATCAGCCACTGCTTTAAATGTCAGCTTGCCGTCACACACATTCAGTCCTTTTGCCAATCCAGCATCCTCGATCAGAGCATTTCGCCAGCCTTTATTGGCAATTGCCAATGCATATGGCAAGGTGGAATTCGTCAGCGCCATCGTCGAAGTTTGCGCGACCGCCCCCGGCATATTGGCTACAGAATAATGAACCACGCCATGTTTAACATAGGTTGGATCACTATGCGTCGTAACCCGGTCAATCGTCTCAACCGATCCGCCCTGGTCAATCGCTACGTCGACAATTACGGAACCGGCTTCCATTGATTGTACCATTTCTTCCGTAACCAATTTCGGCGCTTTTGCCCCCGGGATAAGAACAGCTCCAACCAGAAGATCAGCCTGCTGCACCCATTTGCCTATATTATAGCTGTTCGACATTACCGTAGTCACCCTGCCACCGAAAATATCATCTAAATAAACAAGCCGTTCAGCCGACCGGTCAATGACCGTTACTCGCGCCCCCATGCCCAGTGCCATTTTCGCCGCATTCGTCCCAACGATTCCGCCGCCGATAATGACTACCTGCGCTTGCTCCACGCCGGGAACACCGGCCAGAAGAACGCCTTTTCCGCCCCATGGTTTTTCCAGAAACTGAGCGCCGATTTGCACAGACATCCGTCCCGCCACTTCACTCATTGGCGATAATAACGGCAAGGTATTATTGCGTCCAACAATCGTTTCATACGCAATTCCCGTAACTTTTTTCGCCAGAAGCGCTTGCGTCAGTTCCGGTTCCGGCGCTAAATGCAGATAGGTAAACAATATTTGTCCCTGATGAAACAGTCCATATTCTGACGCCAATGGTTCTTTTACTTTTATGATCATTTCCGAACGATCAAATAACTCTTTTTTATCGGCGATAATTTTTGCGCCTGCTTTCTCATAAGCGGCATCGGAAAAGCTGCTGCCCTCACCTGCACCTTTTTCAATCAAGACCGTATGTCCGGATTTGCATAAAACATCCGTTCCGGCCGGAGTTAATCCAACTCTGTTTTCGTTATTTTTAATTTCTTTTGCTACACCAATAATCACGATAAATCCCCCTTATTATTCCTTAAAGTAGATTTTTTTGCTTTATACCGTTGCTATTTTTTTAGCGAGTTTTTGGAAAACAGCTGTCACGTCTTGTTCCGTAGGAACAATCGGATTGGTGAGAATGCCATTGCCCGCTAAAGCATTTTTGACCATTTCCGGGATTGCCGCCGCAAATGCATCCAGATCGGTAATAAATTTCTCTTTTGCTTCCGTCCAGACTTTAAATCGATCATTATAATCATAAACAATCGCTACCGCTTTTCGGGCCAGTTCTTTCCGCCCGTCATGCGGGTTGGCGCCCAGTGCGATCGCCACTTGCGCATAGCGTTCTTCCGCAGCTTCCAAACCAAATTCCATGACAAACGGCAACAGCAGCGCAACGCTTAAACCGTGCGGAATATGGAAATAGGCGCCTAACGCCCGGCCGCCGGCATGGGCCAAGTTGGTCGAAGAATTTGAGAAGGCTATTCCAGCAAAACAGCTGGCAATTGCCATTCTCTGCCGGGCTTCTCTGTTTAGACCGCCTTCAACCGCTTTTTCCAGCGCTCCGCCAACCATCTTGATGGCTTCGTACGCATAGAGATCACTCATCTTATTGGCTTTGTTCGATACATAGGCCTCCATGGCATGCGTCAATGCATCCATCCCGGTAAATGCAGTAAGTCCGCTTGGCAAAGTCATCATGAGTTCCGGGTCCAGTACGGCAATATCAGGTACAATCGCCGGATGGCCGGGATTTTCTTTAATTCCGGTCTTTGCATTTGTGATGACCGAAACCTTGGTCGCTTCCGATCCGGTTCCGGCTGTAGTCGGCACCGCAATCAACGGCAGACGTTTTAAATATTGCTGTTTGGCAATGTCGCCAAATGCCAAATTCGGGTTTGGAATTTTCACTGCGATCGCTTTGGCGGTATCGATAGAACTGCCGCCGCCAACAGCCAAAACACAGTCACATTGGGATCTTGCCGCAATCTCCACTCCGGCCGCGACATGGTCCGAAGTTGGTTCACCGGCAACACCGCTGTATACAGCAAAGCCCATGCCGGCTTCTGCCAATATGGTTTCAATTTTTTTGTTTAAGCCAATCTGGGCTAAAAAAGAATCCATAATAATCAAAGCATTATTTCCACCGAGAGTTTGCAATAATTCGCCGACTTGACTCATACTGCCAAAGCCTGTTTCAATCCGACCCGGCACACAAAATGTAGCCAATCTATTCACCCCTTCCACATAAATGAACTGCAAAATTGGTTTTTCATTTCACTGGATATTGAACTGCCATTTTTCATGATTTTCTTATTTAAGATTTCCTAACGCCTTGCCAATTGCTCCGACAATCTGATCGATCTCCGCTTTGGTTGCGATTAACGCCGGCGCCAATGTCAACACATTATTCATATTCGGCAAACTGCGCCCCATGCGCCCCATAATAACCCCCTGAGCCTTTACATCCCCAACGATTTTTGCGAGAATGCTTTCTTTGGCCGGCGTCTTTGTTTTTTTATCTTCCACCATCTCAACGCCAACGAACAATCCGCGTCCACGAACCTGGCCCACCATAGGATGCTTTTCAAATTCTTTCAACCCTTGCAGCAAATATTCTCCCATTGCGGCGCTATTTTCTACTAATTTTTCCGCTTCAAGAATCCGTATGGTTTCAAGAGCTGCACTGCAGCCGGCCGTGCAGCCGCCATAAGTGCTGATGTCGCGGAAATAACCGGTCAGGTCTTCCGGCTGCGCCAAGAATTGGTCAAACAGATACTGTTTGGCTACCGTAGCTGATAATGGCATATACGAATTCGCAAATCCTTTGCCCAGAGTTACCATATCAGGATCAACATCATAATGTTGGTGCCCAAACATTTTCCCTGTTCGGCCAAACCCGTTTACCACTTCATCCAGTATTAAAAGCACATCATGTTTCCGGCATATTTCCTGGATAATTGGATAATACTCCTTCACCGGCGGAATGATTCCGCCTCCGGCCGTAATCGGTTCTAAGATAACTGCCGCAACGCTGTCTTCGCCTTCGCGCGTGATCACATCCTCCAATACCTGCGCGCAGTCAATATTGCAGCCAGGATATTCTTTGCCAAACGCACAACGATAGCAGAGGGCATGCGGCATTCCAACAAACCCTTCCAACAACGGTCCATACCCTACCTTGCGTTCATTTTGGCCGGTTGCACTGAGAGCGGCCAGTGTGGTGCCATGGTAGTCGCGATCGCGGTAGATGATTTTGAATTTATCCTTCGCGGGATATTTGGAACGCATAAATTGACGGGCAATCTTAAACGCTTTCTCATTCGCCTCTGATCCACTGTTAGAAAGATACATTTTAGGTAAAGCAGGCAGTAAATTGGAAACCTTGTCAGCCAGCATAATATAGGGCGGTGTTGCGACTGTTCCTGCATAATACGGCAGTATTCTGAGCTGTTGGGCAACCGCATCGACAATACTTTCTCGGCCATAACCAACGCTTACACCCCATACACCGCCAGAAAGCGCATCTAAATATTCATTGCCTCTGGCATCTTTTACGATCAGGCCTTTTGCCTCCACCATAATTTGCGGTTCTTGCGTTTCAAACATTTTATGGTTCGTTAAGTGAAGCCATAAGTGTTCTCGCTGCATCTTTACCAAGCTGTCGACATCCACCGTTTTTGTTTCACATGCTCCAGACATTTCTTTTCCCCCTCGTTAATTTATATATTTGCCAAACGTAACTCCTCATCATGTAATAACGATATCGGGTTCACCCCCATTGCTTCTGTGATTTATTAAAAAAGAAAGCCCATTACCAATAAATGGCAACAGGCTTTCAAGAAGCTCAATAAGTACTATTCGTTTTTATTTTATTTATCAATCTCGCCTGCTACATTGAGCGTCTGCGAGTCAAATTGATATTAAAAGCATACATATCTGCCCGGTATATACTCCTTTCATACTCTAAAAGTTCACCGTTTTGGTTATTGACAAACCGTTCGGATAAAATTGCGCAGCAAGTTTTTGCATCCAATTGCAGCAGTTTTTTTTCTTCTTCATTCGGGGCGATGCAGGTGATCAACTGTCTTGCATCCCATAGAACATGCCCCATCTTTGTTTCCAAAATATCATACGTCGAAACATTGCTTAAATCATATTTTGCCAGTTCCAAACCGATTGCCAAAGGATAATACTGTTTTTCGATGACCATCGGGATTCCATCCGCCAATCTAAGCCGGTGTGTATAGTAAAATTGGGCCAGACCAAGTGTTTCCGCCACTTCTTTGGGGTGCCTCGCAGTACCTTGTCCTAACACTTCTATGCTCGGAACCATACCCATTTCGTTCGTAATTTCAATAAAAGAGCTCAGATTGCCAAGCCATTCTTCAATATGCCTGTTCGCAATAAACGTCCCAATCCCTTGCCTTGTTTCGAGAACCCCATCGTCTACTAATGTCGCAATCGCTTGCCGAACAGTCGACCGGCTAACACCAAACCGTTCCATCAGCTGAAACTCCGGGGGGATTTTCTCAGTATAAGACCCTTTTAATATTTCTTCTTTTAATATATTACTGATCTGCAAATGCAAGGGCAGCGACCCATGTTTATCGAAACTCATCAAAATCATACACCTCAAAATAGTATTATTCTAAAATAATCTTTCTAACTACTATCGGGTAGCGCCAACAGTGCAACGCTGAACTTGTTTGACCGCCGCTACCGTCGCGTACCCCTGTAAAACCTCTACATAATTAAGACTGCCGCATCTGGAACATTTGATTTCAGCTTCCCCTTTAATTTTTCCCAAGAGTTTATTGCACCCACGACACCGAAATTCCGTCAACATAATTTTCCTCCTTCAGCATAAGCAAGGAATTTGCATACCATTCGTTCTTGATATCCCATATCAGTCTATATCAATACGAAAAATTCCCATTTCGTTTCAATATACAGCAACAGTTATTATACCTTGTTCGCTTCTGTTGAATCATCGGTTTCTGAGTTCGCGTTTTGGGGCTTATCACCATGAGCGTCATCTATCCTCAAATTGTTAAAATACAATCTCAATATCTGTTTGGCAAGTTGCATTTCAGCGTACTTTTATGATCATTTTTTCACTTATAAAATTATTTAGTTGTACGGACATCTGGTTGTACGGACAATTTAATTATATCGAATTTTCTTCTTTTGTCAATATAGCAATTGATATCTTTTAATTAAATTATTGGATTGTCAACACTTAATTGGACAGTTTTCTTAAGGTCTATTAGTCCTATCTTCTGCCGGTGTTCAATAAATTTAATCATCCATTCGTGGTTTAGGCTTCCAAAGAAATTCTTCAGGTCTGCTTCCATCACCAACTCAGCTTTTGTCCCGTCTCCAGCTTCCCTGGTTTTGGTATCCAGACTTGTTTTCCATCAGGAGCATTCCTATAATGACGAAAAATGGACTTTGAAAAAAGAGACGCCTGGTAATACAATGGCAATGTGCTGATCCAGTCAAGAAAGGCACAAAACCAAAATATTGAGAAGGCGTCTCACGCTGAAAATTGTCTCTCATAGATCGGGGTTAGTATTTGGGCAATGGCTTGCTGTATCACTCGATCCACTACAGTAAGTCCCTAGTCGTACTGCTCAGTTAAATTTACCTCTTCATCTTTGCTTCCGCCAGTTTAAAAGCTTCTTCATACGTTAACGGTCTACGGGCAACGCCAGATTTGACGGCGGCTTGTGCCACAGCAGCCGCTACCTTTGGGCCTACTCTTAAATCAAAGGCCTTAGGTATAATATAATCCTCATTCAGGTTTTCAGGTTCTACAATTTCGGCCAAAGCATAGGCAGCGGCCATCTTCATGTCTTCATTTATATCAGTAGCCATCACATCAAGGGCACCCCGGAATATCCCTGGAAAAGCCAATACATTGTTTACTTGATTGGGAAAATCTGATCGCCCGGTCCCTATAACACGCGCCCCGCCGCCCTTTGCTTCATCAGGAAAGATTTCCGGCGTTGGATTTGCCATTGCAAAAACAATCGCGTCCTTATTCATGGTTCGGATCATCTCCTCAGTTACCACACCTGCGACCGAAACACCAATGAAAATGTCTTTCCCTTTGATCACATCCGATAGTGTTCCCTTTTGCCTGGCAACGTTGGTTTCGTTAGACAGTAATTCTTTTTCCGGGTTCATGCCTTCCTTCCTGCCTGCATAGATAGCTCCTTTTGTATCACACAATACTACATCTTTTATCCCGAAGACTTTCAGCAAACGGGTTATACTGACACCTGCAGCACCGGCGCCGTTTACCACAGCAGTCGCCTCGGAAAACTTTTTGCCCACTATTTTAAGAGCGTTAATCAATCCACCTAAGACAACTACTGCCGTACCATGTTGGTCGTCATGAAATACAGGAATGTTAAGCGCCTTTTTTAGTCTTCTTTCAATTTCAAAACAACGGGGGCCGCTAATATCTTCCAGGTTAAACCCGCCAAAGGCGGGGCCTAGCTTTGTGACTACATTAACGATTTCATCTGTGTCCTTCGTATCTAAACAGATGGGTACCGCATCAACTCCGCCGAATTCTTTAAAAAGAACGCATTTCCCTTCCATTACGGGCAAAGCCGCTTCTGGTCCAATGTCGCCCAACCCCAGAACAGCAGTGCCATCGGTAATAACAGCAATATAATTGGATTTCATGGTATATTCATAAGCAAGTCCTTTATCCTTCGCGATATATTTGCATGGTTCTGCCACTCCCGGCGTATAAGCGATAGATAGTTCATCTTTATTGGTAACCGGGGCTTTGCTTTTGATTTCCAATTTTCCTTTTAATTCTTTGTGTAATCGCAGTGCTTCTTGTGCATAATCCATTTGTCTCAAACTCCCTTTCTTTTACTTGTTCCCCACTATTTTTTCCGGCTATATATATTTATCAAATTCTTCTTCTGATAAAAGGTCAAGTTTAATGGCTGCTTCTTTCAGGGTCAATCCATGGCGTGTGCCGTTTTGCAATTTCAGCAGCATTATCATATCCACTATATGGGTTCCATGCCGTAACGAGCATTAAAGAATTTTGAAAGCAGCAATTAATTTTTTTGTTCTGAACTAATTTTTAACCTAAATGGAAAACATGTCACCGAAAATAACTCACACGGCGGCTACCCACAGCGAAGTTTAGATACTTTCACAGCGGGCTTTGAGGACTTCCCGGTTTAGCTTGGCAATGAAGGATACCTTGATCCCCTTGGGGCAGGCAGCCTCGCACTCGTAATGGTTGCTGCAATTACCAAAGCCTTCCTGAACCATGGCATCGGTCATGACACAGGCCCTCCGGGCCGCTTCCGGTTTGCCCTGGGGCAGGTAGGCAAGCTGGCTGACCTTGGCCGCCGTAAAGAGCATGGCCGAACCGTTTGGACAAGCTGCGACGCAGGCGCCACAGCCTATGCACTCCGCCGCATCCATAGCGCGGTCGGCACAAGGCTTGGGAATAAGTATAGCGTTGCCGTCCGGCGCTCCGCCCGTGTGGGCAGAAGTGTAACCGCCAGCCTGGATGATACGGTCCAGAGCGCTCCGATCTACGATAAGGTCTTTGACGAGTGGGAAAGCCTTCGCTCTCCACGGCTCGATGTAGATTGAGTCGCCGTCCTTAAACTTACGCATATGCAACTGGCAGGTAGTGGTCTTTTCCTGAGGTCCATGCGGCACCCCGTTGATGACTTGGGAACAGGTGCCGCAGATGCCTTCACGACAGTCATGATCGAAGGCAATAGGGTCCTTTCCTTGGTGAACCAGCCGTTCGTTTACCTCATCCAACATCTCCAGGAAGGACATATCAGGACTGACGTCAATAGCTTTAATCTCTTCAAGTTTGCCGGGCTCGTTCGGCCCTTTTTGTCTCCAGACAAATAAATTCAGATTCATTATTTATAGCTCCTTATGCCAAGATGTACATTCTCAAAGACCAGAGGCTCTTTGTGCAATTCAGGCACCGTTTCTGCCCCCTGATAGCCCCATGCGGCCACATAGCTATAGTTATCATCGTCGCGGCGGGCCTCTCCGTCGGACATCTGGTGTTCGACACGGAAATGGCCACCGCAGGATTCGTTACGGTGCAGGGCGTCGCGGGTCAGAAGCTCAGCGAATTCGAGAAAATCTGCGACGCGCCCGGCCCGCTCCAGTTCCTGGTTGAGTTCAGAACCGTTGCCAACGACGCGCACGTTCTGCCAAAACTCGTCGCGCAGAACCGGGATGAGCTCGAGGGCTCGCTTCAAGCTGGCTTCGCTGCGAGCCATGCCCACGTTCTCCCACATAATCTTGCCAAGTTGCCGATGGAATTCCTTGGGAGTTTTGCGGCCGTTAATACCGAGCAGCTTTTTCGTCACGACGTTCACATTCTCCCGGGACTCGGCAAAGGCAACGTGGTCTGATGTGACAGCCCCCGGCTTGATCTGAGCCAGGTAGTTACCGATGGTATAGGGAATGACAAAATAACCATCAGCCAGCCCCTGCATAAGGGCACTCGCACCAAGACGATTGGCCCCATGATCGGAAAAGTTGGCTTCTCCGAGCACGAAAAGGCCCTTCAGATTGCTTTCAAGATTGTAGTCCACCCACAGGCCGCCCATGGCGTAATGTAGGGCTGGATAAATGCGCATCGGCTGTTTATAGCCGTTCTCGTCGGTGATGCGCTCATACATTTCAAAGAGATTGCCATAACGCTGGCGAACTGTGTCCTCGCCCAAGCGATCGATGGCATCCTTGAAGTCGAGATACACACCGAAGCCGGTAGGGCCAACACCGCGTCTTTCATCGCAGACTTCTTTTGCGGCCCGGGAAGAGATATCACGGGGAGCTAGGTTACCGAAGCTTGGATACTTACGTTCAAGATAATAATCACGTTCACCCTCGACGATTTCATTGGGAGGACGACGGTCACCCTTTCTCAGGGGCACCCAGACGCGTCCGTCGTTGCGGAGAGATTCGGACATGAGTGTAAGTTTGGACTGGTGCTCACCCGTAACGGGGATACAGGTTGGATGGATCTGAGTATAGCAGGGATTGGCAAAATAAGCCCCTTTCTTGTAAGCGCGGAAAGTAGCGGTGACGCTGCAGCCTTGGGCATTGGTGGAAAGGTAGTAAACGTTGACGTAGCCGCCTGTGCAGAGGCAAACGGCATCAGCGGCGTAAGAGGATATCTCGCCTGTCACGAGATCGCGAACAGTTATGCCCTTCGCTTCACCGTCAACAACCACGAGGTCGAGCATCTCTGAGCGAGTATGCAGCCTTACAGTCCCTGCCTTTATCTGGCGTGACAAGGCGGAGTAAGCTCCGAGAAGGAGCTGCTGTCCTGTCTGGCCCCTCGCATAGAAAGTGCGAGATACCTGCGCGCCGCCAAAGGAGCGGTTGTCCAAATAGCCGGCATAGTCGCGAGCAAAAGGGACGCCCTGTGCAACGCATTGGTCGATGATGCTGTTGCTAATTTGGGCGAGACGGTAAACGTTGGACTCGCGGGAGCGGAAATCCCCGCCTTTGATGGTGTCATAGAAGAGACGGTAAACGCTGTCCCCGTCGTTCTGATAGTTCTTGGCCGCATTGATGCCGCCCTGGGCGGCGATGCTATGGGCTCGCCGGGGGCTATCCTGGTAGCAGAATGAGTCTACCTGATAACCCATTTCGCCGAGAGAAGCAGCGGCGGACGCACCGGCAAGGCCTGTGCCGACGACGATGATCTTATATTTCCGTTTGTTGGCTGGATTGACGAGTTTCATCTCTCGGCGGTACTTGTCCCATCGTTCCGCCAGAGGCCCCGTCGGGCATTTTCCATCAATAATCATATGTGCCTCCTTATTTCACCGCACCGACAAAGATGCTGATCGGTATAGACGTATATGCGAAAAATAACATGCCGGCAATGATAAAGGCCGCTCTGATTTTTATGGGCAGAGTGCGCTGCGTCGCCAGTCCAAATGTCTGTAAGGCGCTGTGAATGCCATGAGAAAGGTGAAAGGCCAGGGCAAGCAGTCCTGTTAGGTAGAAAAGACTCGACAGTGTATTCTGGAAGCCAAGCACTACCATTCGGTATACATCCGGCCTTCCCAAGCTGTCTCTCAAGACAGCGGCCGAGGTGTCAGGGTAAAGAGACTGCAAAGTAAAGTGCAGGAGGTGATAGATAAGAAAGCCAGCAACGATCAGACCTGTCCAGATCATCGATCGGGAAATGAGAGTGGACTTCTGGTAACTTCTGCAGGCGTAATCGACAGGGCGGGCGGTACGGTTCTCTATGGTCACCTGGATGGCATACCACACATGAAGAATGAACATAAGCGCAATGACGAAGCGAAAAACCCACACCACTACAGGCATGGTATGGAGAAACTGCGCATAGGTGTTGAGACCTCCTGACCCGGCGAATAGGGACAGGTTGCCCAATAGATGGATAAACAAGAACGCGATGAGAGCGAGGCCAGTCCCCCCCATCATCATCTTTTTCGTAACCGGATTGGCAAACGTTGTAACTTGGATAAGTGCAGCAGCCGTTTGTGCCACAGGTTTAGGTTTCACACCGGTTTCTGCCATTGTGCGTTTCTTCGTTATCCACTTGGCAGACGTTGTAACAGCAGTGCATTCATTGGTCATTGTTGGCATGTGTTTTTTCCTCCTTGCTTTGATATTTTTACTGAAAGAATATCTTTAGATCTTTTTACTTAATATTTTAATGTCTCCTTGATTGTCTTACCAATGAAGGCAGCATTGTCAATTGTATGGACTCCTGCCTTATTCAAGCTCTTGATTTTGGACTCCGCTGTCCCTTTGCCTCCGGTGACGATGGCTCCAGCATGTCCCATGCGGCGGCCTGGTGGAGCAGTAGTCCCGGCAATGTAAGCAAAAACGGGTTTTTTCACATGACTGACAATGAACTCAGCCGCTTCCTCCTCCGACGTCCCCCCAATCTCCCCAATCATCAAGATGGCATCGGTTTCCGGATCGTTTTCGAACATTTCCACAACGTCTTTATGAGATAATCCACTAATAGGATCACCGCCTATCCCTACTGCCGTTGACTGGCCGATACCTAGTCCAGTCAACTGGTAGGCGGCTTCATAGGTCAGGGTGCCGCTGCGGGATATAACCCCGATTCGCCCCCGGGAAAAGATATGACCAGGCAATATGCCTACTTTGGCTTCGTTAGGGGTGATAATCCCGGGGCAGTTCGGTCCTAGCAAGATAGTCTTGGGATAATTGTTCTTCATATAATGCGCCACCATCATCATGTCCCTAATCGGTATGCCTTCGGTTATGCATACAATAAACTCTATGCCACTATCTACTGCTTCCACGATGGCGTCAGCTGCAAATGGCGGTGGCACGAAGATCAAGCTGCAGGTAGCATGGGCAGTCTCTACCGCAGCAGCAACAGTATTGAACACAGGAATGCCTTCTACTGTGGCGCCGCCCTTTCCCGGCGATACGCCGCCCACAACATTGCCGCCATACAGATTGCACTGATTTGCGTGAAATCTTCCCTCTTTGCCGGTGATCCCTTGGACCACAATTTTCGTGTCTTTATTTACAAGGATTGACATGCCTGCACCTCCATTTACATTTCCCCATTTTTCTTGGCCAGTTCTACGGCTTTGTTGGCTCCGTCCCACATATCCGCTGCTGTCACGATAAAATCCAGACCGGACTCATTTAGAAGAGCTCTTCCTTCTTCAACATTAGTCCCTTCCAGACGTACTACTACTGGTGTTCGAATTTCCACCATCCGGGCAGCATCAATAAGACCTTGGGCCAGACGTCCGCAGCGCAAGATGCCACCGAAGATGTTAACAAACACCGCTTTAACATTGGTGTCACTCATAAGAATTCGCATCGCGTTGGCGATCTGTTCGGCACTAGCACCGCCTCCTACGTCAAGAAAGTTCGCCGGATTGCCGCCAGCCAGTTTAATTGTGTCCATGGTTGTCATAGCTAACCCGGCGCCGTTCACCATGCAGGCGATGTTGCCATCCAGACGGACATAGTTAAGGTTATATTCTCCGGCCGCAACTTCCAGGGGATCAATCTGGGTCAGGTCTTCCAAGGCCTGTAGGTCCTTGTGTCGGAACAGGCTGTTGTCGTCGATTTCCAACTTGGCATCCAAAAGAATCAGATTGCCAGCTTTATTTAAAACCAAGGGGTTGATTTCCAACAAAGAAGCGTCCAGTTCAATGTAAGCCCGGTATAATGCAGTGACAATATTGACAAACTCCTGCACCGGGAGATCCAAGTCGAAGGCCAAATTGCGGGCTTTGCCTAACGTTAGGCCCAGGCAGGGATCAAGAGGGACCATCATGATGGCTTCCGCTGATTCACGGGCAACGGTTTCGATATCCATGCCGCCGGCTTTTGATGCGACAATCATGGGACGGGATGTGCTGCGATCCAAGGTGATGGAAAAATAATATTCCGCCTTGATATCGGTTCCCTCTTCGATTAAGAGACTATTGACGGGCTTGCCGTCAGGGCATTGGTAAGTTTTAAGTATGGTGCCCAAGAGAGTCGCTACGGTTTGGCGCAGTTCATCTGCGTTCCGGACAAGCTTTACACCGCCGGCTTTACCCCGACCGCCTGCATGAACCTGTGCCTTAACCACCAATGGAAAAGCGTTCAGTTCAGCGAGAACTTGATCCACCTCTTCTATCTTCGTAATGACTTTCCCATTCGACACCGGTAAGCCATACCCGCGAAGAATTTCTTTTGCCTGATGTTCATGCAATTGCATGCTATAACCTCCATCACTTTGATTTTTATATGTTATTCCCCAGCATTAGAGGTCGGGGATCATAGTCTAGTAAACTCAAACCTGTAAAAGAAAACTCCATTTCCCAAAATGGAGTTTTGTCTATAATTACTGTTTATGAAGTCGCTTAGTTCTTTAACACTAAGCGACTTCGAAACCAATCAATGCCTTGTGAATTTTTGCAAAAAACTAACCGTCTAATTTTGCAGCCAACTTTTCAAAGACCTGCGCAACATCCGCCTCAGTGGGTGTCTTTCGGTTTGTAAGAATGCCATTACCGGACAATGCACTTTTGACCATTACCGGGATGAACTGCCGGAATGCCGCCAAATCTTGAATATACTTGATTTTAGCCTCATACCAGATATTAAGTCGATCATTCAAATTGTATATAATCTCCACTGCTTGATTTGCCAATATATTACGAGGCCGGCCTGGAGCAGCGCCAAGTGCAACAGCAACATCCGCATAACGATCTTCCGCGGCTTCAAGACCAAATTCCATCACGAAAGGCAGCAGCAGAGCGACGCTCAGACCATGTGGAACATGAAAATACGTCCCCAAAGCTCGCCCGCCGGCATGAGCTAGATTAGTTGAAGCATTAGAAAAAGCAACCCCTGCCAAACAACTCGCCAAAGCCATTTTCTCCCGAGCTTCGACATCAGTTCCATCGGCCACAGCCTTTTCCAGCCATTGTCCTGCCATTTTCATAGCTTCATGCGCATATAAGTCGGTTAAACTATTCGCTTTATTGGAAACATAGGCTTCCATCGCATGAGTTAGAGCATCCATACCGGTAAACGCAGTTAGGTTGGGCGGCAAACTCAAGGTAAGCTGCGGATCTAAAACCGCGATATCCGGCACTAGCGCGGGATGTCCAGGATTCTCCTTAATTCCGGTTTCAACATTAGTAATTACCGAAACTCGGGTAGCTTCAGAGCCAGTGCCCGAAGTGGTCGGAACGGCGATTAACCGGAGGCGATCAAGTTTCTGCTGATTGGAAATACTGGCAAAGGACAAATTCGGATTAACTGCCAGAACGGCGATAGCTTTGGCTGTGTCAATAGAACTGCCGCCACCTATCGCTACAATGCAATCGGAGCCAAAGTCAGACGCCACTTTCAGGCCCTCATGCACATGGCCAGAGGTTGGTTCACCGGTAATTCCGCTATATGTAGCGACAGCCATGCCTCGTGCTACTAAAAGTTCTTTAACTTTTCGATCCAGGCCGATCTGAGGTGATGTCAAGAATGCGTCCATGACGATCAGCGGTTTTTGGCATCCTAGTGCTTTGACGAAATCGGCGATATTGTTCAGGCTATTAAATCCCACCTCGACACGCTCGGGGGTATAAAAAGACAACATGGTACCTTCTCCTCTCGGCGCATTATGTCATTCCGGCTTTGCCGGCGAATAAGCGCACTGATTATTTATTCAGGAAATGAACGGCTTTTGCCACATCTTGCCTTCCGCGCACGAAGGCTTCCCGGCAGTTATCTAACAGATAAATAGGTGTAGGATATGCTCTAAAATCAATGTAGGGGGGATGGAGAGGCCGGCGCAAGTTTCAACAACTTGTAACCCAAACATCTCCATCCCCAAAAACGATATCATAATATGTGACAGCCCTTTGGCCTAATGTCGCCATAGGACATAACAATAGATTACGCGTTTGTCTCTATGATATCATTTTGTTTGGCAATCGTACTTGACTCAGGTAGTGCCCAAATAATTAACAAAGCTAAAATTGGTATAGCCACTGCGATCGCTACTGCAGTACCAAACGATGTATATAGACTTAATATACCGACCACAGTTGGCACAAATACCTGTCCGAGGCGGCCTAAGATATTATTAGCCCATGCGGTAGCATTACTTCTAAACTTTGCAGGGAACAATTCATTCGTTATCGTTGATCCTACAATTAAATATGAACTTTTAAATCCTTGCATACAACAAGCTGCTACCACTACTATCCAAAACTCAGTTAGCATGAATGCACCTATAGATGCACAAACACCCATGATAATTACAATAGTTGCTCCAGCTTTTCTTCCTATCCTATCAAGCATTTTACCATTAGCGAACATAATTCCTAATCCAACAATTGCTTGTGCCATTATGACATGGCTTAAAGTTTGCGTAGTCCAATGTAAATCCTTTATCGCATGCATTGCAAAGAAATTCAGTCCGCCTTTTATTCCAAAGTATAAGAAAATCCATACCAACGCCATAGCAAAAACATATTTTCCATAAGGTGGCTTCCAGATTGCAAACATGTCTTTTTTATCCTTATTGGCTGATGAAACATCTTCCCCTCTGAGTAAAGCTTCTTTAACCTTTAAAAAACGCTCTGTTTCAAATAGTCTATTTCTATAAATATATACTGGAATTAAAGGAAATCCACCGACTACAAAAAGCGTACGCCATCCCCATGGAAGATAGTCCATAACAGATAACAGCAATGCAACTAAAAATGTTCCAAAAGTAGCCATTAATTGAAAGGTTGCTATTGCCGTACCTCTCTGGGCTGTAGTAAATTCTTCCGAAATGATGATAAAACCTACCGACCAACAACCAATCAAAAATATTCGCGCTATCATCTGGAGTGCTACGAGTACATATGGATCTGGTGCAAATGCAGAAAGAATACTAGCTATAGAATAACCATAGACACAATTTAAAAAAATAGGTTTTCTTCCATATGTATCTGCCAATCTAACTACAAAAAACGAAAGCATTGTACCAATTGCAACTATTGATAATCCCATACTCGCTAATGATGTACTTATTCCGAATTCTTTAGTTATAAAAGGAAGGAGAACATTTACACAAGTATCGTCAAATCCTTCGAAAAGAGCACCTAATATCAACAACGGAAATATTGTTTTTTGCCGTTTAGTCATATTTAATAAAAAACCCATCATTTCGCCTCCTTTGAATTTGCCAATATCATTTTGAAACCATTGCTGACAAACTGTCTTAAAGCATTGCCCGGCCGCCATTAATATCAATAACCGCACCAACGATGTAGCCATTTTCCTCGGAGACCAGGAATTTTACAGTCTTGGCCACGTCTTCCACCGTGCCGTATTTATTAAGTGGTATGGTACTGAGAATAGCCTTGTTGGCCTCTTCCCCAGCAGCCCGGGTCATTTCACTATCGATCCGGCCCGGCGCAATGGCATTGACAAGAATATTGTATGGTGCAAGTTCGCCTGCACTGACTCTGGTAAGGCCAAGCACTCCCGCCTTAGTGGCACAGTAATGAATCCCGGCTACAGGACTGAACACCCTTGCTGCCATTGAGCCAAGATTAACAATGCGCCCCCATTTATTTGCCATCATTATGGGTGCAACGTACCGGGTACAGTAGAATGCTCCGTTCAAATTTATATCGACAACTTTCTGCCACTCCGCCGGATCCATCTCATATAAATGGTGTTTGCGACCGTCATGTTTCGGCGAAATACCGGCGTTGTTGATAAGAATATCAATGCCGCCAAAGTCCTGCACGATCTGCTCAACCATTTGGGACACCGCCTGGAAGTCAGAAACGTCCGCGCCATAGCCCTGGCTCCTCACACCTTCGTTACGTACCAACTCCACCGTCTCATTGGGTACATTATAGTCGTTGACAGCAATATTTACTCCCGCCCGGGCGAGCTCAAGCGCAATAGCTCTGCCAATCCCTCGACCAGCACCCGTAATTAAAGCAGTTTTACCTTTCAGCACAATTATCATCCTCTCTTGAAATAATCATTTTACGTGTTTGATACCACTTTTCTAGTCTGATTAAGACAATAGCTTTATTCAGTCAAAGAAACAGTTCACCAGTTCGTCCGTGCCGGCTGCGCAAAAAAAACCAGCTAAGGACACCGTTGACAATTTTTGCATCACAGAAGGTTTGTCATATTGCATTCCCATCAGCATTCCCTCAAAATCCGCCATATCTTCGATCCCAAAGAAGTCACCATATATTTTCACCTGCTGTATAATTCCTTGGTCAATATACAGCCTGACTTCCACTTTGCCCCACGGGAAATAATTGGCCTTCTTGAAATTGAAAGCTGGCGCTGAACCATAGTTCCAATCCCAAGTGTTGTATTTTTCATTATATAATTTACCGATCGCGCTTATGTCACTCGAGTTCAGCTTATACTCGTAAACTTCATTGTCTTTGCATAAATTCGCCAACAAGATTTCCATAAATTTTTCCGCCGAAACTTTATCCCTCAGATAGTCCGAAACATTCGCAACCCGGCTGATAACACTTTTTATACTTTTCGATTCATATTTGGTCGGATCTACATTTAAAGCTTGCTGCAAGTTCTCCAGCTTAGAGTCATATAGGAAGGTGCCATGATGCAATACCTTGCCCTTGTGAATGATCTGCGCGTTTCCGGATATCTTTTTGCCGTCAACCACAATATCGTTGCGGCTATTAAGCTCAGCCTGTATTTCGATCTGCGCCAATGCGTCGATCACCTTTAGATTGTATGCGGCAAAGTCGATAACCTCAGCATTGGAACGGTTGATAAAGGAAAAATTGATATTCCCTAAATCGTGATAAACCGCGCCGCCCCCCGTTATCCGTCTGACAACTTCGATGCCGTTCTCAGCGACGTAACTCGGATTGATCTCTTCAAAGGTGTTCTGATAGCGGCCTATAATGATGGATGGTTTATTCCGCCACAGCATCAAGCAACCCCCAGGCAAATCCAGATTGCGGAAAACATACTCCTCCAAAGCCAGGTTGTAGCGGGGATCATTGTTATTATTTCTGATAATGTTCATATTCATTACACCCTCTGTTTCTTGCTAGCAATGTATTTGCCTTCCCATGGCAAGCAGCGCCGCTTCCTTTACGGCTTCGGAAATAGTGGGGTGAGCATGAATAGCCGCAGCCAGATCTTCCAGTCTCAATTCGCTGGTAATGGCCAAGCTCACTTCGCCCGTCAACTCGGTCGCACTTGGACCAACAATATGGATCCCTAGTATTTCGTGATATTTTCTCTCGCTGACTATCTTGACAAACCCTTCGCCGCCGTCGATCAAAGCCCTTCCGTTGCCATGCAGAGGGAATGTTGCCACTGCCACATCGTAACCTTTGTCCTTGGCCTCTTTTTCACTCAGACCCACACACCCTATTTCGGGATTGGTAAATACAGCTTTAGGGACGGAGCTGTATTTCATTTTGCACGGGTTACCCAATATGTTCTGAACTGCCACTTCCGCTTCCTCGTAGGCGGCATGAGCAAACATCTGCTCCCCGAGCGCATCACCGATTGCATAGATGTTTGGGACGGAGGTCTGCATCGCAGAGTTAACCTTTATCCAGCCTTTTTTGCTCTCAACCCCTCCTTTCTCCAATCCCAGCTGTGCCGAGTTGGGGGCTCGCCCAATGGCCACCAGCACAACATCAGCAAATATGTTGGATTTCCGCTCGCCGCACTCATAATCAATCTGTTTTCTGCCGTCCTTGTCTTTGATTGCCAACACCTTGCTGTTGGTCAACAGACTGATTCCTTGCGCTATCATGGATTTAGCCAAATATGCCTGACACTCGTGGTCAACCCCGTTCACAATCGCAGGCAGCATCTCTAAGACAGTTACTTTGGCCCCGAACGAATTGAAGATACAGGCCAATTCGGCGCCTATAACCCCACCGCCTATGACCACTATCTCACCGGGAAGTTTTTCGAGGCTCAACGCTTGCGTGCTGTCGATCACATTCTTTCCGTCGATGCCCTCGATAGGAGGCTTAGCGTTGGAAGAACCAGCAGCAATGATTATGTTTTTAGCATTTATTCTTGTGGCACTTTGCGCCGTCTTGACTTCTAGGGTGTTCTTATCCGCAAAGGAAGCCACACCTTTAATGACCGTCACGTTATTTTTTTTGAGCAAGTATGCTACTCCTTGTACCAGCTTAGCGACAACCCCATTTTTATAGCTCACCAACCGCGGCATATCGAAATTGGTCTTCTCAACTTTTATTCCCAGTTCAGCTGAACCTTTTATTTCGTTCAATAGGTGCGCCGCCTTATAGAAAGTTTTCGTCGGAATGCAGCCTACATTCAGGCAAGTCCCACCCAGATCCTGTTTTTCAATCAGACATACTTTGGCCCCGGACTGCGCCGCCCGCAAAGCGGCAACATATCCTCCCGGACCACCACCGATAACAGCAACGTCATAAGAGGTCGTAATACTCACATCAGCACTCCCCATTACTCATATTAGTTCAATAAAACAAAAGGTTTCTCCAAAAGCTCTTTCAGCGTTTTTCTGAATCCGGCAGCCGGTGCTCCGTCAATGACACGATGATCGTAGGTCAGGGACACATAGCACAGCGACTGTTTAACGATATCATCGCCTTGATATACAGGGCGTACGTTTATTGTGCCAATGCCAAGGATACCCACCTGGGGATATGCAATAACCGGAGTGGAAAACTGCACATCGAACGGTCCAACATTGGTGATTGTAAAAGTGCCTCCACTCATATCGTCAAGGGTCAGCTGCTTATCTTTGGCCTTCTGGGCGAACAGGGATACCCTTTGTGCAATTTCCAGGACAGTGATGGTGTCCGAATTCCGGATGACCGGAACATAGAGCTGATCATCAATATTCATGGCAAGGCCGATATTGATACTGCCTTTGATGACGATCGCATCACTATCCAGAGTGGAATTGAGCAGTTCATGACGCTTAAGGCTCAGCGCAACAGCTTTAATAAAAAAGGCGTTAAGGGTAAGGTTGGTTTTATAAACATCGCGCCACAGCTCTTTACAGGACTTATACAAGTCCAGGAGACCGGTAAGATTAATTTCTGTGACAGAAGTAACCGGGATCACATTATCCTTGCTCAGTTGCAGCCTCCGGGTTGTTTCCCTCCGGATAATACTTAGGGGGATACGCTTGTCGTCCTGTTGCTGCATGGCTGGTGCCTGTTTAGCAACAGTAGGATGCGATTGGTGATACTGCAGTACATCTTGTTTGATAATTCGCCCGCCAGGGCCGCTCCCGATCAGGCTTGCCAAATCTACACCATGCTCAGCCGCCAGGCACCGGGCCAAGGGGGACGCTTTTATCTTGCCATTTCCATTCGGCGTCTCAGATGTCACTTGGATCTGTTTCCCTTCTACAACAATGATCGGAACGGGCTTTACTGTCTCAAGACCTGGAAAATCCTCCGGTTTATCCCCGGCTAATTGAATGATCGCCAGGGGGTTATTTACAGGAATAACATCTCCGGGATTGGCCAATATTTTATAGAGAATACCGTCATGAAAGGTTTCAACCTCACAAGAAGCTTTTTCGGAGGTTATCTCAACAACAACTTCTCCTTTTTTTATCTGGTCGCCCTCTTTTTTTAGCCATTTAACAATCATCCCATCCTGCATGGCTGGCTGCACCCGAGGCATAAGTAATTCAGTAGGCATTACTTTCCCCCCCAACGTGGCGTAACAATTTCTCTAACCTTTGCGGCTATTGTTTTTGCATTCGGCAGGTAGGCATGCTCGAGGGGCTGGCTATACGGCACCGGAGTTTCCGCCGCCCCGATGCGTCCGATGGGAGCGTCAAGATAATCGAATACTTTCTCCTGCAGCGCGGCCGCAATTTCCCCCGCTGCGCCACCGAATACCGGTGCTTCATGAACGATGACCGCCTTCTCTGTCTTCTTTACGGAGTCAGCCAGTGTGTCAATGTCCAGCGGACGAATAGTCCTGACATCCACAACTTCAGCATTGATGCCTTCCTGAGCAAGCATTTCGGCGGCTTGTAATGCTATCTTTACCATATAAGAGTAAGCGATAATTGTGACATCGGTTCCTTCCCGTACAACCTTGGCCTTGCCGAGCGGCACCGTGTAGTCTCCTGTAGGAACTTCCCCTTTGTCGTTGTACAGCAGCTTGTGTTCGATGAAAACGATCGGGTTGTTGTCCCTTACGGCGCTTTTAAGCAACCCCTTGGCATCGTAGGCATTGGATGGCAGCACGATCTTGATGCCCGGGATGTTCATGATCCAGGACTCGACACTCTGGGAGTGATGCGGCCCCATGGTAGCGCCGGCTCCCTGAGGCATCCTCAATACCATCGAAAAATCGATGTCCCCATCATGGAGATACTTCATCTTAGCGGCATTGTTCACCAATTGATCCATACCAATGGTTACGAAATCAGCAAACATCAATTCCACGATCGGTTTAAACCCCATCATAGCGGCTCCGACACCACAACCAACGATCGCTGATTCCGATAACGGCGTGTCCATGATTTTCTCGTCGCCGAATTCCGCCCAGAGTCCCTCGGTAACTTTGAAACAGCCGCCATATGGTCCTATACTTTCACCAATCAAAAATACTTTTTCATCGCGTAGCATCTCTTCTCTCATCGCTTCGCGAATAGCTTGACGAACCGAAATTTCAGCCATTAATCTCCACTCCCTATATCAATTTGCGACTACGCATACACGTTAGTACTGACGATATCAGCCGTTGGCAATTCACTCTGTTCCGCATATTCTATGGCGTCGTCCACCACGCTGATTACTTTCTGCTCGACAGCGGCTATTTCCTCAACAGTCAAAATACCCTTCTCAATAAGATGCTTGTTAAAATTAACTAGCGGGCAGTCTTTCTTATAGCCTTCCACTTCGTCTCTGTCGCGGTATGTATCGGGATCTTTGACGCCGTGTCCCGACCATCGATGGGTAGTGAATTCAAGAAGGCTTGGTCCATCGCCTTTACGCGCCCGTGCGATGGCCTCGGCGGTTGCCTCATATACCGCCAGCACATCATTGCCATCGGCGGTAACGCCAGGCATCCCATATGCACTGGCCCGGATGGCAACATTATCGACAGCCATCTCTTTCTTGAAAGAGTTGCCCATGGCAATGAAGTTGTTTTCGCAAACAAAGATTACCGGCAGTTTCCAAACTGCTGCAAGGTTCATGGCTTCATGGAAGTCTCCACGGCTGGTGCTTCCATCGCCAAAGGATACAAGGCACACGCTGTCCTGACCTCTCTTCTGGATACCCAGTCCCACTCCCACAGCTACCGGCAATGCACCGCCAATGATGCCGCTGCCGCAAACAACCCCGCGCGCCATGTCCCCCATATGATGAGAAGTGTTTTTCCCTTTCGCCGGACCGGTAACCTTGCCGTACATCCCGGCCATCATTTCTCTCACGGTAATCCCTTTGGTCCAGAAGTGACCTCTCGAACGCAACGAAGGCACGACATAGTCATCATCCCGCAGCAGGATCCCGCTGCCCACGGCAACCGCTTCCTCTCCTTGGCTGGAATGATGGTTCTCCTGCAGTTTCCCTTGCTTGTAATACTTGCAGAAGATCTCATCGGCATACCTGGTCAGATACAGGTAATAATACAATTCTTCATAATCTTTTTTTTGCAGTTTTTCCACATACATTGTGCAGTGACCCCCCGCTTATTTTTCTCATATTGCCATAATAGACAAACCGATGTTTTCCTCCTTATGATCGAATTTTCAAAATATCGTATGAAAATCATAGCATTTTTAGAATATTAAATATAATACTTCCTATGTATGTCCGAAGTCTCTGATAATGTCTTTAATTTTCTGAATCCATAGCTAGTATCCGAAAATGATTCTCTACCTTTGCCTGCTAGCAGGAACCCTTATCCATACTTTTTACATATGGTTCATTTGTTTTTTGCAGGTTAACTTAACTTCATTATTGAATATTTATTTAAAATAGAAATATCTGCACAGGAGAGGTGTTATGGAAATCAGGCAATTGCGATACTTTGAAACTGTAGCCAAATTAGGAAATCTTACCAAGGCAGCTGCAGTTTTGAATATTTCTCAACCACCGCTTAGCCAACAAATTAAGGTTCTGGAAAAAGAACTCGGTGTCAAGCTTTTTGAAAGACACAAACATGGAATGTTTCTTACCAACGAAGGTTACCTATTGCTTGAACAGATCAGACCCTTACTGCAGCAATTTCAAGGACTCAAAAGTTACATATCAGGAATAGATCCCCATGAAGCTATTTCTACTCTTACAATTGCCACCCATACGGGGTTGGCAGGCATGTTGAGCAACGCCCTCTTCCACTATTGGCATAAAGCGCCTAACGTGCGTATCGCCATCCGAGAAGGCATTGCCGAAATGGTTCTTAATTGTATCAAAAACGCTCAGGCGCAAATAGGCATTACCCGTCTTCCTGTGATGAATGATCAAATAAACTATACAGTACTAGGGCATGATCCCATTCGTGCTTTCCTCAGAGACGATGATCCATTAGCAAGCAAAGAGATCATATTGCCTGAAGATCTGAAAAACCGTTTATTGCTTTTAATTCAGACGAATATGCCGCGCAGCGGATTTAGCCGTATCTTCCAAGTACTAGAGGATGCGGGGACACGGCCAAAAGTCTTCTGTTACGCCGAAACGGGAGCAACCATCTTACAATTCGTCAAACGCGGCATGGGCATCGCCCTGATTCCCGGTTCAAACTCAATTTACATGCCTCCCGGAATATACTCTCGCCCTTTTGCGAAGTCAACCATAAGCATTCCAACCGCCGTTGTCTGGCGAAAAGATGAGAATAACCCCATTGTCATTGAGGCCAAAAATGCCATTATCCAACACTGCAAGGAAGATCAATTTATTTCGTACTGATCGTGGAAGCGAGTTTAACAACTACAGATATCTATGCCCATATTATAAAATTGGCCGAGCAACAGACTGCTGGCATCATACCCCAATAGAATCGCCAAGAACGGGACCGAGTGAAGAGAAACGTGAGCCCAACAACAAGAAAAGCAGGCCAAATAGCCTGCTTTTCTTGTATCTTTTTCCCAAAACATTAAGTAAGGCACTTCCATCCCCGCTCATTCATCCTATCAAGCGGCATTCTGTAACTGAGTAGATATTTAATGTGCCAGCGAACGCAGACAATTATAATTTCAGACGCAAAAGGTTTCCACTTAAACAAATGCCGAGGCATTTTCTTACCTTCATTTTCAAATTTCGAGTAAGATTATATCATGGCTTTTTTTGTAGCAGAACCCAAATAACTAAACCCAATCCTATAAGTTGTATTATCAGCCGCCGCATATTCGCGGCAGTATGACTACCATCCCGCTTTCTCTAATATCGTCATCCAAAAAGACAACTTTCCCATTAAACGAAATGAAAAGTTCTTCCGCTACATCCGCCAGAGAACATCGCTTAAGAAGTTCTTCAACCGTGAATGACCCCGTCATCCGGCGTATATATTTAGAGCTAGACTCCCCGAAACACAACGCTTTCTAAGCTATAAAGAGGGTTCTTCAGAAAATAGCGGCGACAAGAAAGATAAACCAGGTGCATTTGACATATGGAAAGCACCGTACGGGAAATACGTTGCAGCTATGGCGCTGGTATGGATTCTGTTGTACTTCGGTATTAAAGGCGGACTCAACTTTTTCGCCATGCATGCCGTAAATGATTTGAAATGGTCGGCTAAACTTCTGAGCTATGTCCTTATGGCACAGATCTTTTTCAGTTTCGGGATCATATACATTAACGGGAAAGTGCTTGACAGGATTGGAAGAAAAGCGGGCGCGACGATCATTATTATTATCGGTGTTGCTTCATCAATATGCGCCTTCATGTTGACTGATTTTTGGTTTTTATGGGAAGAAAATTTACGGTTTCATATGAAGACCGCATTGATACGGTTGAAAAGTACCTACGGTACGAATATTCTATGAGTGATCTATCAAAGCAGTTGAAAGTGGGTACAACAACCATTAAACGGTGGTTAGCAAGATATCAGTCCTTCGGAGCTGAAAGAAGCAGCCGTATTGGATTATCTATCAGGTGCCAATTCTCAGATGGAACTTTGTAAAAAATACGGAATTAAATCAACCCGTCAACTACACAACTGGATTTCAAAGTATAATGGTCATGAAAAGTTGAAAGCTTCTGGGACGGGAGGAGTAAGCATCATGACCAAAGGCCGCAAAACAACCTATGATGAGCGAGTGGAAATCGTTAAATATTGCATTGAAAACCAGAATAACTATGCGGAAACCGCACAAAAATATCGAGTGTCCTATCAGCAAGTCTATAGTTGGACAACCAAATACGAAGCAGATGGTGTAGAAGCTCTACAAGACAATCGTGGCAAAAGAAAGACCCTAGATGAAATGTCCGAGATCGAGAAATTAAGAGCTGAGAATAAACTTCTTGAAGCAAAGAACAAGAGGCAGAAAATGGAGATTGATTTCCTAAAAAAGCTAGAGGAACTAGAAAGGCGGCGATTCTGAGTCAGGTAAAACATGAACCCATTTACCTTGTAATCCGAGAACTTCATAATATAGCAACTTATCCAATACAAAAACTCTGTGAAATTGCAGGTATACAAAGATCTTCTTATTACAAATGGCTAAACAGAAAAGAGAATGCTAATGAGCAGATAAATAAAGAATTGATCCCGCCTGATTATAGACGCCTATCAAGAACGTAATGGTATTTTGGGGTATCGCCAAATGACTATAAAACTCAATCGCGAGCACAATTTTACTCTGAATCATAAGCGGATTTACCGACTAATGAAGATTTTACAGCTTCAGTCCATATGCCGCAGAAAGCGAAAAAAATATATACAGTCCACACCGGAAATCACTGCTGAAAATATCCTGAACAGAAAGTTTACAGCAGATCACTTTGGCGAAAAATGGCTTAGTGATGTGACGGAGATGAAGCATGGTCCAGACCAGAAAGCATATTTAAGCGCAATACTGGATTTGGCAGATAAAAGTATAGTCGCTTTTGTGCTTGGTCATTCCAACAATAATGACCTTGTTTTCAAGACCTTTGATATGGCTCATAAAGAATATCCAGATGCAACTCCCCTCTTTCATAGTGACAGGGGCTTTCAATACACGAGTAAGATTTTTCATAAAAAGCTTGTTGATGCCGGAATGACACAAAGTATGTCCAGGATCTCAAGATGCATAGACAATGGTCCCATGGAAGCGTTCTGGGGAATGATGAAATCAGAGATGTATTATTTGAATAAGTTCAGTTCCTACGATGAACTTGAAACTGCGATCAATGAATACATAAAGTATTACAATAATCATCGATATCAAAAACAGCTCAGCTGTATGACTCCGATAGAGTACAGACGATATCGGAGTCATACAGCAGCATAAAAAATGATGCCAACCTTATTTCAAAGATTGACATCATAAACTTTTGTTTTTTTATCTGTCTACTTGACAGGGGGCATTTCAGTTGGCGCAGAACTGCTTTTTCGTTTATCGGTCAAGATACGTTATATAATCGAATATTTTTTTAACTTGCGAAAAATCGTGGTACGGTCTACTTTGAAAATTTTGGCGATCTCAGCAACCGATCCGTTTGTTTCCCAGGCTTTCAACAGCAGCCCTTTTTCAACATCATCCATGATTTGCTGCAGGGAACGAGTTTCCAAATGCGGCGCATCGTGCAGCATGCGGTGAGGTAAATCAACGACTTCCACCATTTCTTTCTCTCGGGTAACAATTAAACTTTGTATGAAATTTTCCATTTCACGAATATTGCCCGGCCAGCGGTAGTTGCGAAAAACTTTATATACATCCGGTGAAAAGACGAATTTTTTTCGATACTTCAAATTGTATCTGTCCAGAAAGCAGCGCGCCAACGGTTCGATATCTTCTACTCTTTCACGCAACGGCGGTACTTGCAATACCGCAACCTGGATCCGGTAAAACAAATCGCTCCGAAAGGTTCCGGCGCGGACCGCCTCGTTCAGGTCCCGGTTCGTAGCAGCAATAAACCGCACGTCCACTTCCTTCACCTTGGTTGATCCAACGCGCATAAATTCCTGGTCCTGCAAAACTCTAAGTAATTTAGCCTGTGTAGGCAGCGGAAGCTCTCCGATTTCATCTAAAAACAGAGTTCCTTTGTGTGCCATTTCAAAGAATCCCGGTTTTCCCTTAGCATTGGCACCGGAAAAAGCCCCGGGTTCATAGCCAAAGAGTTCCGATTCGACTAAATTTTCCGGAATGGATGTGCAATCCACTTTGAAAAACGGCTGATTAGCCCGTGAACTGGTTTCATGTATTTTTCGGGCCAGCATATCCTTGCCTACGCCGGTTTCCCCCAACAGCAAAACCGTAGCATCGGTTTTGGCGATGGTGTTCAATACGCCCACAATCCTGCGCATTTCTGGACTATGCACCATCAAAGCGGCGTCGCATCCGCCTTTTTTGGAAAAATACTTGACCTCGCTGCGATACCTGTCGATCAGTTCCTGCTGGTTCGTCAGCTGTTCCTTCATCTGCGTTATTACCGTTACATCTCTGACAAACGTAACGACCAGCGCAACCTCACCGGCTTCATCTAAAACCGGATAGCCATTCAGGATCACTTTTCGGCCTACTTTGGTCGTCTGAACGGAGGTGCAAGGCTTCCCTGTGCGCACGATCTCAGGGTTCAAAATGACGTCATATTTCCCGTCCGCCTGCAAATCCGTGACTTTTCGGCCAAGCATCTCTTCTTTTGTCAATCCCGTAAGCTGCTCGTAGGAACGATTTACTTTGAGTGTATTGCCGTCCCGGTCGGAAATATATATTCCGTCACTTAAAACATCCAAAATACAGTCAAAGAAAAATTCCTTATTGTCTTCTGAATACCTGCAATTCATCGTCGGTGTCTACTCCCCTCTTTTCAAAACCTGCAGCAATTACATGGAAAGTGAAATTCGACATCAGGCCCGTTCATAGGATGCTTTTTTTTTCATTTTTTTATAAACATATATTCCGGTACCAAGAACGATTACAGCAATGGATGAAGCCAGCAAAACATCGCCCGTGTGCTGAGTAAAAATTTGCACCGCGGCCGGTCCATAGTAGTAAATTAATATCCCTTCCACAAGAAACCTCTTCGCCCGGCCGAGCGACGATGCGACCACGAAAACGGTAAAGTTGATTTTCAACGCTCCGGCGCTGATACTGACAAATTTATAAGGAATGGGCGACATCGCGGCCAAAAACACGGCCCAAGTGGCATTGCGATCGGCAAAATGTCGAATCTTTTCTTCATGCCTGGCCGGCAAAAGCTTATGCGCCGCAGCCGGACCAATCTTACGGCCAATCCCATAGCCGATAAAACCGCCCAATACGGAAACGCCGGTAGCAAGAACCCCATAGTATATAGCATATTCAGGCTGTGCCAATGCCAAAGGGATCAGCACGACATCCGGGAGAATAGGCGAACAGAAGGATTCGGTAAAAGCGGCGGCAATTAGTCCAATCAGGCCCCAGCTCAGCAGCAGAGCAATAATCTCTTCCATTCGATCACCTCAAACATTTCTTCTTAGACAAATAAAACAGCAAGCCTCACGGCATATTCCGCGAAGCTTGTATTTTTTCTTGGTGGAGACGAGGGGATTCGAACCCCTGACCTCTTAAATGCGAATCAAGCGCTCTCCCAACTGAGCTACGCCCCCAGGAAAACTATGACAATGACTAACATGTTTCATTCTAACACGATCCTAATTCTTATTCAAGGGAAAAATACTTTTCGGTTATTCGAAGACATGAACGATTTGCCGGAAGACCGTTTCATTTTGCCGTATTTTGTCCTCATTGCCCAAAACACAGAGATAGTTATCTTTCATAGCCGTTTCCACTAAGTCGGCCAATGCACGAATATCCTCAATACCGGTTGCCAGAATTTCATCCCGTTCTTTCTGCACATCTTGCTGCGAGATTTTTCTGATATAGCTTGATGCCGCTCTTTCCCCTTTCATGGGCGGCGTCAGTGGCGCATCCATTTTACTCATCGTACCAATGATATATTTTGTCATTTCCCGTTCATCGCTTTTAAAGTTTCGCAAATAATCGGCTGTTTGATCAAATACCTGCAGACTCTCAGACAAATTGGGATCCCGGTACGACCCAAGGATCATATTCCCATTGCGATAGAAATTGGCAAACCCGCCATACGCTCCGCCTTGTACTCTGATCTTCGTCCAAAGATAATCATAGCGCAGCATTGTTTCCAGCACACGCATACTGCCACGGTACGAATATCCGTGGCGGCGGAAATTGGCAGCTTTGACCACATATTGAACTTGGCCGGAAGTCATAAGACCTTCATTTTGCGGCAAAAATTCAAGTTCAAAATTTTGTTTTGGCGGCGCCTCTTCTTTCAAGCAATTACCCAGCAATGCAAATGAAGCTTGAAAATCAGAATAATGTTCCTGCTCTGCCGTCAGGCTAACCAGCAAATTGGGTTTAACAAATAGCTTTTCAGCAACAGAGGTTAAATTTTGGAACACTTCTTGTTTGCGTTCCTCAAAATTCTTTTCAAGCTCAACGATAAATTGATAGAACGACAACAGGGATTGCTCGTTATACCGGCCGACCGGCGAAAAATAGGCCAAGGCCCTGCCGGAAGCAATGTTACGGCCTAACCGGAACAGGCTTTGCGACCACCCTTCCTTCGTTTCCGCAACAATTTCCTGCAGACGTTTTGTATCTCCAAATGCGCTGGCCGTCAGGATCTGCTGCAGCAATTCCATTACTGCCGGCAGTTTTTCTACCAGTGCCTTAAGACTGACAATAAATTTAGGATGAAAAACTTCGTCGGTATCCCCTTCACTGTAAGCAACCGCATCGTACCCAATCCCGCCGCTATGGATATTAATTTCATTCGCCAGATCGCCATAAGCATATTTTTCAGTGGAAATTTTGCCCAATACATCAGCCAGCAAATACATGTACGGCACCTGTTCCTGCGGGATCACTCCAGCATCGAAGTAGAAGGTCAGATAAGCAATTTTGTTTGTAAATAAAGGTGAAAACAGGATGGCTGTTTCACCCTCCTTACGGACATCCAGAATGATTTTCTCCGCTTCTTTCTTAATATCACAGCGATCTAACAAAGGGATCTTCGCCAGATTGTCCGGTGTGTCCGGAGCCTCTTGCTGTTGCTTTAACGCCTGTGTTTGCCGGACTAGCGCATCAATCTCGGCTGGAGCCAGACCCGCTTTATAGGCTGCTAGTTGTTCGCGTACCTGAGAATCAAAATCTTCTGTCATCCCTTGCCGCGGTCGGAGAACAACCAATGCCCGATGGGTATTGTCCATTAGACATTGCTCGATCATTTCTTCGAAGTAGCGCGTCGTCAGCGCAGTTTTTATTTTCGCCAAAATCGGTTCGTATTCCAGATGGAGGAACGGACTTTCATCATACAGCCAGCTCTCCATACAATTGATGTTATAGATTAACCCTTTGGGATTCGTGCCATAATTCGCTTCCCGCAGCCGGAATTCCAATAAATTGAGCGAAGCTTCAATCAGCTTTTTATCAATTCCATTCGTTGTTAGTTCTTGCAGCGTCCGATAAACCACTTTTACAAACGCTTCTTCTTGTTCCGGATTCGATCCGCTGACTCCGATCGTCAGCACCGGTTGAATCATCCCCTCCTGAAAGTTTCCGCTGACATCTTTGCCAATGCCTGCCTCAGTCAACGCTTTACGCAACGGCGCAGCCGGACTTTCCAGCAACATATGCTCCAATACTTGAAACGCTAAAGTTGTTTCCGGATTGATCGCTTTACCGACCACAAAATTGAGACTAAGGAATGTTTTATCAATGGTTTTTTCCGCCATTGAAATCGGATAATCAAATACCTTATTCACCGTTTTCAAAAACGGAGCTTGCAAAGGAATTGCCGTTTCAACTGGAATGCGGGTAAATGAACTCAGGTAAGCTTCATCCAAAAATTTGAGATAATCTAAAAGGTCCATATCGCCATATAAAAAAATATAGCTATTTGCCGGGTGATAATACGTCCGGTGAAAATCAAGAAACTGTTCCTGGGTCAGCTGGGGAATAAATTCCGGGTCACCGCCTGATTCCTGACCATACGTCGTATCAGGAAATAACGTTTTTAATATTTTCTGCTCTAAAATGGAATCCGGCGAGGAAAAAGCGCCCTTCATTTCATTGTATACGACCCCTTTATACGTCAATTCCGCTTCCGGGGTTTCTATTTCATAATGCCAGCCTTCTTGCATTAGTGTTTCCGGGCTTTCATAAATATTGGGATAAAATACGGCGTCGAGGTAGACGTCCATCAGGTTTCGGAAGTCTTTGTCGTTGCGGCTGGCAACCGGATACATCGTTTTGTCCGGAAAGGTCATCGCATTTAAAAAAGTGTTTAAAGAGCCCTTCACTAGTTCCACAAATGGCTCTTTCAAGGGAAACTTACGCGACCCGCAAAGCACCGAATGTTCAATGATGTGAGGCACGCCGGTGTTATCGGCAGGAGGGGTGCGAAAGCTAATCGAAAACACCTTATTGTCATCATTGTTTCCTAAATGCAGAAGCCTGGCTCCGCTTTTTTCATGCAAAAAGATTTTCCCCTGCGAATTGATTTCGTCAATTTTTCTGTCTTCCAATAAGCGAAATCCATGATAGTTATCGCCGATTTGATATGGCATGCCGCTACCTCTTTCCCCTGAAGAATTTTCTGTCTCAGGCCAGTGTATACTCTATTGCAATATTCGCCATGGAAGAAACAACGTCCTGCGCCTGGCAGCGAAAAGAAAAAGACTTGCCATCAAGACAAGTCTCAGACTATTAAAAAGGTCAATCTCCAGTATCATGCTAAAATGGAATTTCTTCGTTATGCTCCGGCTTAGGACCAACCGCACGGGAAGTCCCTGCCTCCGGCAAGATTGCGGCTGCAGATTTCGAATGGTTTTCTCCGTTTAAGCGGCCTGAAGCCTGTTCCAGATTCGGAGCCACCAATTCAGCGACTACTTCAGAAACCCATTTTTTCTGGCCATCACTACTGTCATAAGAACGTATTTGCAACCGGCCCTGCACAAAAACTCGCTGTCCTTTACTCAAGCTGTTGCCACAACTTTCGCCTAATTTTTCCCATGCAACGACCGGAATAAAATCAACATTGTCGCTTTGGTTCCCTTGACGATGAACAGCAACCGAAAAAGAAGCTACCGCTTTTCCCGTTTTCGTATAACGAACTTCCGGATTTTGCGCCATGTTGCCCGTAATCATAATCGTGTTCATTTCACCAATCTCCCCTCGTATCACCGTGTTTGTGTTTTGTTTGAAACATATGTTCGTCTATTATTATAATACAACGCACGTTCGATATCAAGGGTTTTTTGCAATTAATCAAACTTACGTTCTGGTCTTTTTTTGTGGAACAGCGGTAAGAACAATGCGGTTCTCTTCACGACTGATTTTAAAGTCATAATCCAGTATCCCTTTTTGGAACATACTTACTTTAAACTCCAGCAGCGCTTTATTCAAGTGATCGGCAGCCTGACGGCTCAAGTATCCTTCATCCAATACTTTATCCTGTTTTTTTGCCGTTTTTTGGATTTTTGACGTTGTTTCTTCCTCGTCACCCATATTTTCAAACGTAAGATTTTCTTCTGTCGCGCCGAACATCTCACGGTCGCTAAGATTTTTCCTGATTTTAGCCATGGTGATCCCTCCCTGAAAAGTAACTTTTGTTTCACAAAACCGGAATTTTCGATCCCACAACTCCATTCCGTTCCTGAACCAAATGTTTACTTATATATTAGTGATTTTTTCAGAAAGTCCTTTGGACAGCAAATATTTCATCTCGCGAAATTCTGTACAGATCTCTGTCTCTGTTATAAAATAAATGTAGACTGCGTTTTTAAAGCAAAATCTTTTCTAAATACGAGGAGGCTTCTTGATGCAATTTGTAACCTTTGAACAAAATAACCGTCAATACGTTGGGGTTTTCACACTTGATCAACAACACATTGTTCCGCTGAACACCGCCGAGCAATGCCTTGCAGGGACGGCAATGATCCCGATGTCAATGATGGACATCATTTGCGCCGGTTCCGAATTGATGCCGGTCATTCAACAGGTGGTCGAAAAAGCCTTATGTGACCAGTCTATTTTAATCGCCGTTTCCGATGTTGCACTTCTCGCACCTATTCCCCGTCCGGCCAAAAACATTTTTTGCATCGGGAAAAACTATCAAGAACATGCTTTTGAATTTGAAAAAACGCGTGACGAGAGCGTCCTGCCAAAATATCCTGTTGTTTTTTCCAAGCCGCCCACTTGTGTAATCGGACCGAACGCCAAGGTTAAACGGCATGCCGAATTTGTTTCACAATTGGACTATGAAGTCGAGTTAGGCGTGATCATCGGTAAAAAAGGCTCCCGAATTCAGAAAGAAAATGCCTATGACTATATTTTTGGCTACACGATTATCAATGATGTGACCGCCCGCGATCTGCAAAAAAATCATATGCAGTGGCTGATGGGCAAAGGTCCGGATACATTCGCTCCGATGGGTCCCTGCATCGTTCACAAATCAGCGGTCCCAAATCCTCATGACCTCCATATCCAAGCTGCGATCAACGGCGAAATAAGACAGAACAGCAATACCAAGGATATGATTTTTGATATTCCAACTATTCTCGCCACCATTTCTTCTGTAATTACCCTCGAACCCGGCGATATTATCGCTACGGGAACACCAGCAGGTGTCGGTGTCGGCTTCATTCCACCGAAATTCCTGAAATCAGGCGACGTAATGGAACTGGAAATTTCCGGGATCGGCAAATTGATCAATGTGATTGAATAATTTATGCTCCTGTAGTTCCATGCAACAATCCGCCTTTCTTGTTACAAATAAAAAAACGCGCTTAAACTGTGATCGGTTTAAGCGCGTTTTTTTGTGTAAGTCTACTCTGGCTTGTCTTCCGGTAATTTTTCTCCTAACGCCAAACGGCAAAGATCGGTTACCATGTAATTTTTCATTTCCAGCGCGTGAGCCTTACCGCTCAGCGTTTGGAAACACAGAGGGCATAGATATACCATTGCTTCAGCACCGCTGTTCTTTGCGTCTTTTACATTCTTATCGCGGAACGGCTCAAAGTTTTTACCCCGCGGGAAAAGTTTCTTATTCGGGCCCGCTACCTCCACACCGCAACAAATAGCGTTAACACCGTCATACTGGCGGACAACTCTCTCCACGCCAATTAAATCGAATACCTCATAAAGTACATTTTCTATTTCCCTTGGAGTATGCCGAGAAGCGCAGGGCCGCTGATAAGCTACTCTTAGGTTTAATTTGCTGATCCGGTCAGGATGTTCTTTTAGATAATCCCGCAAATATTCGAAAAGATGGATCGGCCGAAAAGGCAATTCAATGTTATACTCTGCGGCGATATCCGTGAGAACTGCATAACAGTCTTCATGAACAAAAACAATCTCTTTCGCACCGGATGCAGCCAAATTATCCACCATGCTCTGCAACCGTTCCCGCATAATTGTTTCATTCCCCATATGAGCAAAAAGAACATTGCAAAAATAAGGAAGTCCCTTCAATATCGTGACATTTTCAAACAACTGTCCGTGAAAAGCCCATGGTGCATTGCCGGTCATAACACAAAGTGAAATTACCGGCCCATTGATTTCAACCGGTTTTGGACCGGTCTTCGGCGTAAAACGATCCTTCATTTCTAATACTAACTCTTCGTCAATAAAATCTCCTTTTTCTTCCATTTTCCCAAGTATCAGATCGAAAGGCCTGGCTTTTTTCGTACAATACTCATTACAAGCCATGCACGTCACACAATCGTTGATCCATTCCGCATGTTCGCCGGCAGCTAATTGAGCAATCGCTTTTCCACCGTCTTCGCACCCGAAAGGAAGGTAATGGCAAGAAGCCAAGCACTCCCCGCAATAGTCGCATCTTTCAGAATGAAACATTTCATCCCCCCTTATATGCTTAATTTACTATTCAATTCAAGGTTGTTTCGTTGTTTCTCTAGTTCTTTAAACACTGTCCGGATATGGATGGTCGTATTGCCATCTTTACGGGAACTGCCATTGATACCAACCACCTTCACGAAAATCCCTCCAAAACAAAAAGTTATTGTCTGGTGTGCAAAGGTTTAGACAAAAATACGAACTTCATTGATAAGAGGAAACCACTTTTTTTGCAACCAATTCATTGATTTGTTCTGCACTATACCCTAACTCAGCTAAAACTTCCTTTGTATGTTCGCCCAACTGCGGCGCCTTTTCACACGGAGCTGCTTTATTCCCTCCGAACTGAACCGGCGTACAAGGCATAACTGTTGTATTGCCGCTTTCATAAGTAAAGTTGACAAGATATTGATTTTCCCATGCCAAAGGATCTTTCATTGTCTCTATGATGTGCTGCGTTTTCCCAAACGGCAGATCATATTTGGTCATCATTTTGATCCAATATTCCCGGTCTTGTGTTTCAAATATCCCGGCAATTAATTGAACTAATTCTTCACTGTTTTGCTTTCCAGCTTCAGGTTTGTTATATTTTTCGTTGCTGACAAGATCTTCCCGGCCTATCGCGGCACAGAATTTTGGCCAGTCACGGGCATAGTCCAGAATGGTCAATGTGATCCATTCGCCGTCTTTACAGCAATATGACGCCGAAATCGGAGTCAGGGGGTGGAGTCTTGACTTAGGAAAGCTGTCTCCATATTGACAAGGCACCGACATAAGTGAATTCAAATAGATCGCTGTTCCAAACAGGGAGACGAGAACCTTCTCCCCTTTCCCTGTTTTTGTCTGCTTGTGAAGAGCTCCCAAGAGTCCTGATACCAGCGCCAAAGTAGAAGAATGATCCCCTACCGCATAAGGAGTCGTAATGGGTCCTGTTCCTTTGGGCCCCAAGTCCAGCAGCGCTCCGCCTCTCGCCCAAAAAGCAGTAAGATCGTAACCAGGCAAGCTTGCTTCTGCCCCTTCTAATCCAAAACCGGAAATATGGCCATAAATCAGATGAGGAAACATCGGTTGCAGATCTTCATAGCTGAGCTGCATTTTCTTTAAAGCTTCCATTCTTGTGTTGGTCAAGAAAATATTGGCATCCTTTAACAGCTTGAATAATATTTCTTTGCCTTCCTCGCTTTTTAGGTTTAAAGTTATGCCCCGTTTGTTGGCATTTTCAAGCTGATAGCAGGGATTTTCGAGTTCATCAACGGGAGCGCCGCAGCTTAATCCAAAATTACGAAAAGGGTCTCCCGATAACGGCTCAATCTTGATCACCTCTGCGCCAAAATCAGCCAACATTCTTCCTGCCATCGGGGCTGCTGCATAGGTGGTTAAGTCAACTACTTTAACACCTTCCAATACCCTGCTCATTATTTTCCCCCTCTATTTTTTATTCGCCAAAGTTATCATTGCCTCACTTTTTCTTCCTCAACCGTAACGGAAAGCGACGCCAAACGTTCCGCGCGGATACGTCCACTTGGTAATCCCTTTGTCTTTGCACATTACGTGGCACGTTCCGCATTCCAGGCAGCCGGCGTAATCAAAGTTGATCTCGCCGTCCTTCAAGGTGTACAGTACCGCCGGGCAAACCACCAGACATGCTTTGGCGCTGCAAGTCGCGCAGATGGCCTTGTC
>Ga0316604_10000286_pt1 | contig 71427 bp, 72 predicted proteins | sample OWC_soil_day20_C_FD_207650 | JGI IMG/M metagenome (GOLD analysis project Ga0316604, IMG submission 207650) | Wetland soil microbial communities from Old Woman Creek delta, Ohio, United States - OWC_soil_day20_CT | ecosystem: Environmental > Terrestrial > Soil > Wetlands | place: USA: Ohio... | reverse complement strand
TAAAGTTAGTGTCAAGAACCTTAAACCCAGCCTGCTTCATTGCTCCATACATTTTTTCAGTTACCAGACTGCCGGGTTCCATTCCGAACTCCTCACCGATAGCAACGCGAACTGCCGGAGCAATTGTAGCAACAACTGTCAGTTTCTTGTTCTTGAGCTTGTCAATAACTTGATCCACTACGTCGACCGTGTCTTTAGGAGCCCCGAATGGACAGTTAATAAGGCATTGACCGCAAGAAATACATTTTTCACTGTTGATTTTGTGAACGGCACCATACTTGCCCTCAATCGCATCTGTTGGACAAAATGCCTTACACGAATCACAGCCCTTGCATGTCTTGCTGTCAATCTCGATAATACGGGTTACCTCCTGTGATTGAAAACCTTTCAAGACAAAACCTCCTCACCCATGAAAATTAAATAGTATGCCAATGTGCAGCAACCACCATTGTGAAAATTGGAACATTTGAAACCTGTGATACTCTAGAGATAAATGAATGCCATGTTTTAACTGTAATTTAAATTGTGAGACTTGTCAATAATATTGAAATAGTCTGAACAAGTTATTTATTTCACTTTCGTCCTTTTTTTAAGGAAAAGTTTAAAAATCTATCAATTCATGCATACTATTACCAAAGGTTTTACCTTAGGAGGTAGCATTATGAAGCATGATGTCATGGATATCCTCGACATAGCTGGTCAGCTTGCCGACCTTAAATCGATTGACTCCAAAAATACATTAGCCATTGCCGTGCTGATAGAACTTCTCATCGATAAAGGACTCTTCACCAGACAGGAATTCGCTCAAAAAGCCCAAGAGCTGGAATCAGCCTCCCTGGCTGAGATAATTATGAAACGACGGTCAGAATTACGAACACTTCGAAATGATAGTAAATCAATCTAAAAATAGCTGGAAGATAACTTCCAGCTATTTTTTTACTAACCTAAAATTCCGGTTCAATTAACCCATAGCGACCATCTTTACGGCGGTACACCACATTAACTTCCTCGGTGTCAGCATTAGCAAAAACATAAAAGTCGTGATTGATAAGGTTCATCTGCATAACAGCCTCATCAACAGCCATTGGTTTAATGGCAAACCGCTTAGTTTTTACAATGTCAAACTCATCATCACCAAGAGTCGGCGCACTAGCCAACGTGGCGGTCGGGATTAATTCAGTCTTAAAGCTGCCACTTTTTAATTTACGAGACAGTTTAGTTTTATATTTTTCAATTTGCTTTTCCAGTTTTTCAATAACCAAATCAATGGAAGTGTACATATCTGGCGTCGCTTCTTCACCCCGAAGAAGAATTCCATTAATAGGCACAGTGACCTCAACAATATGACGGCCTTTGTTAACAATGAGGATTGCAGTAATTTCACCCATGCTTGCACCATCAAAATACTTCGTGATTTTGCCGACACGCTTGGTGACATAATCTTTTAGTGCTGGTGTAATATCAATGTTTTTTCCTCGTACTGTAATTGCCATATTACCCATCCCCTTTCCTGGTTCCTATATAGTTATTATTCCCTATCAATTCAAAAAGTCCTGTCCAAAAATTCAAATTTCTTTTTATTTTTCTGCGTTTTTTTACATAAAAAGACGGCTTGCGCCGAGTCGCTTATTGACGACAGCACACGCCGATGTTATTCTTTTATACTTCCATCTGGATAAAGAAAACACGGCTTGCGCCGAGCCTTTGGCGAAAGCGAAAGCCGATGTTGCCCTTATCCTGCTTTTAAGAAAGTTTTATACTTTCTGTTAGGGTAAATCAAAACCCGACGAAAATTCATCGCCGGGTATTTATGTTGATATATCCTAGTTAGCCTTATAGACGTTGCTGGCTTGTGGTCCACGAGCGCCTTCAACGATTTCAAATTCAACTTGTTGGCCTTCATTTAAGGTTTTGAAACCTTCATCTTGAATAGCCGAGAAGTGTACGAATACGTCGCCGCCATCTTCTCTCTCAATGAATCCGTAACCTTTTTCTGCACTAAACCATTTAACTTTACCAATCATGTGAAACTCCTCCTAAGATTGAACTACAGACTGCTATTTCACAGCCACAAGAGGAAGTATAACACAAAATGGCAGCACTGTCAATTTATAATATTTTCGAAAGAAAAGCCTTCGTACGTTCTTCCTTGGCGTTCAAGAACACATCATCAGGCAAGCCTTCTTCTACAATGCGGCCTTCGTCCATAAAAATAACCCTGTCACCCACTTCACGGGCAAACCCCATCTCATGAGTAACTACAGCCATAGTCATCCCCTCATTGGCCAACGTCTTCATAACATCCAGTACTTCCTTAATCATCTCAGGATCAAGTGCCGATGTCGGCTCGTCAAATAGCATAACCTTAGGTTTCATAGCAAGCGCCCGGGCGATCGCTACCCGTTGCTGCTGACCACCAGATAATTGTTCCGGATAGGCATTCGCCTTATCTGACAACCCTACCTTTTCCAATAAAACAAGCGCTACCTGCTCGGCCTCCGCCCGCTGCATTCCACGAACCTTAACCGGCGCAAGGGCAATATTTTGCAGCACAGTCATATGGGGAAACAAATTAAAGCGCTGAAAAACCATTCCCACTTCTTCGCGTACCTTATTAATATTCGCTTCACTGGTAAGGGGAATACCATCCACAACAATTTCGCCTTCAGTAGGCTGTTCAAGATAGTTAATACACCGGAGCAGCGTGCTCTTGCCAGAACCGCTCGGGCCAATGATAACAACAACCTCTTGTTCAGCGATATGGGCACTAACATCTTTTAATACATGTAAATTACCAAATTTTTTGTGAAGATTCTTAATGCTTATCATCAGTCTTGTACCTCCGCTCAAGATAATCCACAAAGCGGGATATCGTAAAAGTCATCACAAGGTAAATAAAGGCCACTGTGATCCAAATCTCAAACGAACCATAGGTACGGGCAATAATTAGTTGTCCGCGCCGTGTAAGCTCTTCAAAGCCGATTACCGACACCAGCGAGGAATCTTTAAGCATGGCAATAAATTCGTTACCCAATGGTGGAATAATGCGTTTAAAAGCTTGGGGTAAAATTATGTAACGCATCGTCTGCCCCCAGGTCATCCCCAGCGACCGTCCGGCCTCCATCTGTCCCTTGTCAATGGACTGAATGCCCCCGCGAAAAATCTCGGCCACATAAGCACCACTGTTAACACTACAAGCAGTAATTGCTGCAATAAACGGGTCAATCCGCTGCCCAACGATAAGCGGTAACGCAAAATAAATGAGGAAAATCTGCACCAAAAGCGGTGTACCCCGGATAAAGTCCACATATACAGCTGCCAGCATCTTAACCGGCCATATTGTCGCTAGCCGTGCAATCCCAACAAACATACCTATTAAAAGACCAAAACCAACACTAAGCACCGTAATTTGCACAGTAACGCCTGCGCCCATAAGCAGCAATGGAAACGACTGAATGATTAACTCAAAATCAAAATTCAAATTCCTCACCCTTACTAAAATTATATAAGGCGGATAAAATCACATGTCAATTATATGCGGACAGACCATAGGTGTCAATAAATAAAGAGCAAAAAAAGCGGCGCGATTTCCGCGCCATTACTGTCAAATCTATTGGGGAGGCTTCTTGCCAAACCACTTGACATAAATTTTTTCATACTCGCCATTTTTCTTAAGTTCATCCATGGCTTTGTTGATTTTATCAGTCAACTCGGTGTTTTTCTTGGCAACAGCAATTCCATACTCCTCAGAGTTAAGCGGTTCGCCTACAATCTTGGCATCTTTACTGCCAGCCTGAGCAATGTAATATTCGTTAACAGGCAAATCATTAACAACGGCATCAACGCCGCCACTGTTAAGCTCAATAAATGCCTCCGGCGCGTTATTAAACTCCCGCACTTTGACGTCTTTAATCTTTTTAGCTTCGCTGGCACCAGTAGTCCCGATTTGCACAGCAATCCGTTTGCCTTCCAGATCTTTAAAAGTCTTTAATGTGTTGTTATCGGCTTTGACAACCATGGACAAACCCGACTTATAATATGGCTTGGAAAAGTTAACCTTTTTCGCCCGTTCATCAGTAATGGTCATACCAGAGATCGCCGCATCAATATTGCCAGCTTCCAACGCCGGAATCAGGCCATCAAAGCCCATACTTTGCACCTGGACTTCTACCCCCATCTGCTTGCCGACAGCCTTGATCAGATCCATATCAAAACCAACATAGTCTTTAGTCTTTTCATCCTGGAATTCAAACGGTGCAAACGTGGTTTCAGAACCAACCTTAAGCACCTTGCCTTTACCCTGATCAGCCTGTTTTGCTGACTGTTGACCACCACAGCCTGCCAACCCAAATACCAATACAAACATAGCAACCACCGATAAAGCAATCAGTTTTTTTGACACCTATGTACCCCTCCCTTTAATCAGTAAAAACTTCTTCGTAAATAATTATACGAGTATGTGCATAATTAAACAAGCGGTTTAAAATGTATACATTTTAAACCGCAAGCAAAAACCCGGAATATAAATATCCCGGGTAGGTTTGTCTCATTTTATTATATATATTATTGCTCTTTTTTAGCGATAAAGCAGTCACGGCAATAAATAGGACGATCATTGCGAGGTTTAAATGGCACTTGAGTAACTGCACCACATTCGGCACATATTGCCTCATGCATTTCCCGTGGGGTTGTCTGCGCGTCGCCGCCATCACGACTGCGTCTTCTGTTACCCCGACATTCACGACAACGAGCAGGTTCATTTTCAAAACCTTTTTCTGCGTAAAACTCCTGTTCCCCTGCTGTAAAAACAAAATCTTTTCCACAGTCCTTACACTTAAGAGTTTTGTCCTGAAAAGCCATTAATGAAATCCCCTCACCTTAAGAAATTAAAAACCACTGCTTAGCCGACCTGGTCTTTGACCCCACACTCGCCTGCTGGAAGGGTCGCTACTAAGAAATCAATCTCCTCACTACTGCTTCTCTCGATCAATATATATGTATCATTTTCTGGATCGGCAGGACTTACCTCTAAGCCGCACCATGCTCAAAGCCGCTTTGGGCTTCTTACGTGGGTCGTTTCGCCTGCGACTGGCATCGACTTTCAACCACAGACCTAAGCAAATTGGTTCTTATATTAAATTATAGGAGTGCATAAGGAAAAAAGCAAGCACATATTTTTTGGATAATCGCAAATTGGTTAAATATTCCTATTTTGCATCATATACAACACAGCTTCCTCGCAAGGCTTTTAGTGACTATGCGAACGTGTTATGCTATAATAAAATAATGATGTACCATGGTGCGAAAGGGTGGTGTGGCAATGGAAAAAATCCTCCAACAAATCCTCGACGGGCAGCAGGAACTGTTCAACGTCCAGGAGCAATTGCTTAAAGGCCAGGATCAACTATTCAAAGTCCAGGAGCAACTGCTTAAAGGCCAGGATCAACTATTCAAAGTTCAGGAGCAACTGCTCAAAGGCCAAGAGCAACTATTCAAAGGCCAAGAGCAACTATTCAAAGGCCAAGAGCAATTATTCAAAGGCCAAGAACAATTATTCAAAAGTCAAGAGCAACTGTGTACTAGGATCGATAAGCTTGAAGAAAAAGTAGATGGCATAGCAATTACTCTCCAAGAAAATGTGGATATGACCAAGGGATTAAAACACTGGACAGAGGAACTTGATGCCCAAGTTCAGAGTCTGGGACATGCCACGGCCAAGCTAGAAGGGAAAGTCAATCAGGTTGATGAGAAAGTGGACACCCTTGCCGACCGAATGGACAGCTTAGAACGAAAAGCAACCCGTATTGATGCCAATGTATATTCAATGGCTGGCGATGTATCATTCCTACTGCGCAAAGCCAGCGAACATGACGAAGTTATGCGGCATCTAACCCGGGCAAAATAGATAAGCAAAGCGCGAAATACGTAAAGCATTATAACCAGCCTAACAAGCTGGTTTTTTTGTTACCCCTTTAACCTTGAACCCGCAGACATCAGAGACGGCAGGGTCAGGTTTGACTTAGCTTATCATGATCTCGGCAGTAAATAACTGTGCAACTGCTGGCAACAGGTGAACATGTATATTGTTCAAGATATTCTTTATACCTGCCCCCTTCATTCCCAGTCGAAATAAGTCGATATACTCAATAATGCTAAAGATCCGATTAATGAAGAAGAAAAATCAGTAAGGATAGTAAAGAACGCTCAAAATCAGTTGATGTGCTAATTTAAGTTAACAACCACTAAACTAACCTAGCGCCTGCAGCAGAAACTGTAGGCGCTAGGTTAGTTAATATTAATGTACAAGATCATCTTCGCCCATGCAAGTTGTAGCGTTGTCTAGGGCATTAACCTCAGCCTGCAGGATATTCATCCATTCCTGCAACCGTACAACTTCCGCTTGGCTAAGGGTTCTGCTGGCGGCATAAACAGCTAAGGCCCGCATTGCCTTTAACTTGACCTCCATTTTATCTAGGGCCTCCAGACGGCGCTGAGCCCAGGTCAGGTGTTCCTGGCGTGTCTGATTGTAAAATTGGCCCATGCGCTTCCCATCCCCCATTAGGTGTTATTATTCACCTGAGCACTTGACCTCTTGCCTTCATCATCTGTTATTCTAATTTTACCAGCCGTTGTTCCATGTCCATCTGCCATTTAGCTAATAAAACTTGATAATGAAGAATACGCTCATAAATTGCAATAGCAAGCGGTTCATTATAAGTATGAACTGTCAAATTGCGGTCATCGGCCATTTTCAAAGCTAGCACAGTTTCCGATTCTTTAAATAATCCTATCTCACGGCAAGTACGAATCACTGCCTTAGGTGAAGCCAAATCAATTCCTTCTGCCACAAACAAATAGGCTTGAGCTGCCTTCCAAACAGCTTCAAATGTAAATTCAAAGCGCTGAATAATTGCATCTCTTTCCAAATCGCTGGGATTTGGCAATTGCACAGCCTCCTGTAAACGCGAAATTGCCCGGGCAGCAACCGCTAATCTTTCTCTTAGCCTTTCCATACTATACCTTCTTTCCTCACTTTGGCCACAAGTACTTTTGCTGCTTCCGCCAAATCAACTACATCGACACGATAAGGAACCGTAGATTCTTCAAGCGCCTCACGCAACCGGGTTAAATTTTCTACATGTACCCCGCCTACACTATCCACAGCAATATCAATATCAGAAGATATGTGCTCTTCGCCCCGCGCCCATGAACCAAACAAATACACTTTGACAGGCTCATCACCAATTTCAGCCAACACAACTTGCCTGACCATATCCAAAATCTGCTGACGCGCGATGCTTCCCATAGCGACCTCCTCTAATAAAAGATTCATTGACACAATGCACCCGTTCTCTTTGTTTCTGTATTACCTATTATACCAACCCTGCTGCTAAAATAACAGCTAACTGCTTCGACTAAAGCAAAAAGCCGCAGTTGCCTGCAGCTAAGTTTAGTCTCCAAGGAGGGGTTTTGAAACTAATCTAAAGTGCTACGATCACTATTAAACCGGCCTTTAAAGTCTATCGTTCTACATTTTTCCATTGGCAATTTAACACTTACACCTTCCGCAGCCGATTTGTAGATAGCAAGTACAAGCTCTAACGCGCTTCTTCCATCTTCTGCTGAAACATAAGGCTGTCTATTGTCGTTAATTGCTTCAATAACATCGGCATAAAGTGGTATGTGCCCAAATCCATACACATTGGGAGGATTATCGTGATACTTTACCTTTACTTCATCCGGATCATCCAGCAAATCAGAAAACCGCCACTCTTCAATAAGATTCACAGATTGTCCTCCAGCTTTGACAGTCCCTTTTTCTCCAAAAATGCAAAGGGTTTCCTCAAGATTTTGAGGATAAACATTTGTTGTTCCTTCAACAATACCATAACTGCCATTCTTAAATCTTATTAATGCTATACCTAAGTCTTCAGTATCAATATAATCATGATTAAGCTTATCGGTCATACCAACAACTTCTATTATCTCATCACCCATCATCCACCTAAGAAGGTCAATATTATGAATGCATTGATTCATCAAAGCTCCGCCATCTTGTTCCCATGTTCCCCGCCATTTAGCACGTGCATAATATTCGTAACCACGGTTCCAACGTATCTGTGCCACACCATAAAACAACCTTCCAAAACGCTTCTTATCAACAGCTTCCCGGATTTTCAGAATTGATTTATTAAAACGATTTTGATGACAGGCACAGACCTTCACACCTTTATCGTTAGCTTTTGCAATTATTTCGTCAGCTTCTTCAAGTGAAAGGGTTATAGGCTTCTCTATGATGAGGTTACATCCAGTCTCAATACAATCCAAAGCAATCTGGCCATGTTTACCACTCTCAGTACAAATGGCAACTATATTAGGTCTTTCCTTTGCAAGCATACCTTTGTAATTAGTGTATGTAGGCGTCAATTCAGAAAGATTGAATTTCAATATTTTATCTTCCATATTTTTAGGTTCTAGGTCACACAAAGCAACAATTTCAAGATTATTTTTCATAGCCGCTGCTATATGATTTGGTGAAATTCTCCCGCATCCGATTAATGCATATCTAAGATTCATGGTATTCCCTCCTTGAACTAAAGCCTTTCAATGTTATCACGCAGCATAACCTCTTTAAATGCGTTTTTAGTATCAAAAACCATTCTCGCATGCTGCGCAATCCATTCATAATTAAACCCACTATGCATAGTCGTTAAAATGACTAAATCAGCCTCAGTCAAGGCTTGTTCGGTTAACTCAACTGAAATATATTCCTTACTTTTGTACCTGAACTGCGGCACAAATGGATCATGATACACCAAATCAGCGCCATACTTCTCTAATTGCGTAATAACATCTAAAGCTGGTGATTGCCGCACATCGTCAATATCCTGCTTGTAAGCCACGCCTAACAACAGAATCTTAGCTCCCTGCATGGCTTTGCCAAACCGGTTTAACAGCTTCATGCTGCGTTCCATTACAAATTCCGGCATATAGTTATTAATCTCGCCAGCTGTCTCAATCAAGCGGGTATGGTAATTGAATTCTCGTGCCTTCCAGGTCAGGTAGAAGGGATCAATAGGAATACAGTGTCCGCCAACACCAGGTCCGGGGTAAAAGGCCATAAAGCCATAAGGCTTAGTCTTGGCAGCATCAATGACTTCCCAAACGTCAATTCCCATTTTGTCGCAAAGAATAGCCATCTCATTAGCCAAACCTATATTAATATTACGGAAAGTATTTTCCAGAATCTTTTCCATCTCAGCTACCGCCGGGCTGGATACCCGATGTACCTCACCCTCAAGAATATGCTCATACATAGCGGCTGCTACCTCTGAACAGTCAGGCGTAATCCCGCCAACTACTTTGGGCGTATTTTTGGTATTATAAAATTTATTCCCTGGATCCACCCGTTCTGGCGAAAAAGCTAAATAAAAATCTTTCCCTGCCGTCAAACCGCTTCCCTCCAGAATCGGCTTGACCACCTCTTCCGTTGTCCCGGGATAGGTAGTACTTTCTAATACAACAAGCATTCCAGGATGCAAATACTTAGCAATTTCCTTTGCTGAATTCACGACATAAGAAACATCTGGCTGTTGGTACAAATCGAGCGGCGTCGGTACGCATATAGCCACACAATCTACATCTTTAATAAAAGAATAATCCACTGTCGCCTTAAGTTTGCCACTACTCACCATATTTGTTAAATCTTCAGGTACAATATCACCAATATAGTTTTCACCAGCATTAACCATGGCGACTTTTTGTTCTTGAACATCAAAGCCGATTGTCGTATAACCAGCCTTGGCCTTTTCCACCGCCAACGGCAAACCAACATAACCGAGGCCGACAACTCCCAATACTACCTGGCGGTTTTTTATTTTATTCAAAAGCATTTGCTTCATATCGTCACACTTCTTTCACTTGATCTTGTTGCTTCGTATAGCCGCGATTACAACTGGCGCAATGAGCCTGACCATCAACAAAACTCAGCTTCTCCCCACACTGGCACATCCAACCACGTTGCCGAGCCGGATTGCCCACCATCAATGCATAGTCCGGCACATCTTTGGTCACAACAGCCCCAGCACCAATGAAAGCATATTTGCCAATACTATGCCCACAAACAACTGTCGCGTTCGCACCAATCGATGCGCCACGTTTAATCACCGTTTCTTTATATTCACTCTTACGGCTGACATGACTCCGGGGATTAATTACATTCGTAAACACACACGACGGCCCCAAAAAAACATCATCTTCACACTTTACCCCCGTGTATATCGAAACATTATTTTGTATCTTGACATTATTCCCCAGCACGACTTCTGGAGAAATAACGACATTTTGCCCAATATTGCAATTCTCACCAATCTGACATTGAGTCATAACATGGGTAAAATGCCAGATTTTTGTCCCCTTGCCGATACTGCAAGGCTCATCAACATAACTGGATTCATGTACAAAATAATCTTTATCCATCAAGCTACCTCTTACTATAAAATTCTTTTATTGACTGTATAATATAGTCCTGCTGCTCCTCCGTCATTTCCGGGAACAACGGCAACGCCATTGTGCGTTGACACAACCATTCACTTACAGGCAAATCCCCCAGCTTATATCCCAGGTCATGTTTGCCCAACTGATACACCTTCTGTAAATGGAGCGGTACCGGATAATAAATTCCGGTAGCAATCCCTTGTTTACCTAAGAAACTGGTCAAAGCAGCCCGTTCTTCACATGTAACTACATATAAATGATACACAGACTCAGCATTTTGCAATACCGTCTGCGGACATAGCTTATCTAAAAGATTCGTTTCCGCCAGCAAAACACTATAGCGCTGGCTCAGCCTTTGCCGCGCTTGATTCCACTCTGGCAAATAGTTCATTTTAACATTTAGTATCGCCGCCTGCATCGTATCCAATCTACTGTTCATACCGATAAGGAAATTATAATACTTCGTCGGATCATAAACAGTGCTATCCGCTTGTCCACTATTCTCCAGACCAAGATCAACAGCTTCGCCGCTTACCAATTCATACGCCTTTTTCCCGTTTAATCCGCTGCCATGGGTGCGTAAAGCCCTAATAATAGTAGCCAAATTGTCAACCTTAGTAGTAATCATCCCGCCATCGCCAAAAGCGCCTAAATTCTTGGTTGGATAAAAAGAAAATGCCGCTGCATCACCAATGGCTCCTACCGATTTAACAGTTCCATCAGAGAAAGTATACTTGGCCCCAATGGCTTGGCATGCATCCTCGATTACTTTCAGGTTGTGTTTTTTAGCAATCGCTAAAATAGGCTCCATATCAACAGGCTGTCCAAAAATATGAACAGGTAGAATAGCCTTTGTTCTGGGAGTAATGGCGGATTCTAGCTTTTGCGGATCAATATTGAAAGTCCCCTGATCAACATCAACAAAAACCGGAGTTGCCCCCACACGGGAGATGCTTTCAGCTGTTGCAAAAAAGGTGAAGGGGGTAGTTATTACCTCATCGCCGGAACCAATACCGAGAGCTTCCAGGATAAGTAGCAGGGCATCTGTGCCACTGTTGCAGGAGATGGCATGAGGCACGCCAGTCGAGCTACAAAAGTTATTTTCCAGGTCTTGTACGCCCTGGCCCATGATAAAAGATGTGTTATCTAATAGATTGACTATTTGAGTTATAACATTACTTTTTATAGCTTGTGTTTGCTGATGCAAATCTACTAAAGGTATGCGCATATATATCTCCCTCTTTTGATATACAATAACAATTTTTCATTAATAGTATCGTATATCCACAGTCTTATATTAAATTGGAATAAGACATAAAAATAGCTACAGAAAAACAGCTTACTGTAGCCTAAACGACATTACAGAAGCTGTTAATTGGGGTTCCAATTAATCTTCCTGCTTCTCAATTATCAATCAGCCGTACCACTTCAAACACTTCCGCATAACGCTGGCTAATCTGGGTTCCCCGGGTAATAGCTAAACTCCTAATAAATTCTTCAGTTACATAAGAACGATGCTGCTGCGAACGATAGCATTGCAAAGCTTTAATTTTAGTCTGCAATTGGGTTTCATCCAGAACATAAAAGCAAGTTGTTCTAAAGTCTAAATTATTCCAAGGAACCTCATACCCAAACATAGTCGTTTTCTTAAAGGCGCGAAAACCTTCCTGTGCAATCACTAGATGATCCTGATGAGTGTCTTGCATACTTGGCAAAAATACGATATCGGGCTGATATTCTTTATTCAAAAGCACCATTTTTTCCAAAATTTCCTGGCGCAACTCCGGAAATTTGCGAACAGCAAAATCAAACACCAAACAATCGCTTTCTTTTATTCCGAGCGTCCTTGTCGCCTCTACCACTTCGTGACGCAAAATATCACGCGGGAACTGTGGCAATACAGATTGCTCGGCTGCTGAAAAGGCAACATATACAACACGATATCCCCGAGCAATTAATTTAATAATACTTCCGCCACAGCCAAATTCGCCATCATCAGTATGTGGCGCTAAAACCAACACTATTTTTTCCATTCCTAATTCCCCTCTACACTACCTTGGTAAATGTGACAAGTCCACCATACAACCAGCCCACGACAGACCTACGCCAAATCCCATTACCATTACCCGGTTTAATGGTAGTGATTTCTCCGCTTCCAACAGCTGTGTAAGAGCAAGTGGAACAGAGCTCGATACTGTATTGCCACAATTAGTAGGATTATTCCAGAAAGGTAAGCCGTGAAGCTCACACTTTTGCTGCAAGAAATCTAGCATAAACTTATTGGCTTGGTGAAATACATAGTAGTCTACATCCTTTTTCCCCATACTTGCCTTCTCAAGAATAGCATTCACAGTATCGGGCACAACGTTCAACGCAAAATTACTAATTTCGCCGCCATTCATATAAAGGTGATAATTAGTACGCCGATTGCCGCTATCATCGACTTGCTCAACCTTAGCGATCTTACAATACGGATTTCGCTGGCCTCCTGCCGGTACGATCAGATGCTTGGCACCACTTCCATCTGTGCCAAAAACCAAAGAGTCTATCCCGTCCTTATCTGTGTGTTCAGTGGCAATAAGCGTTGCTGTTGCCCCATCGCCAAATAATGGCTTTACCGTCTCATCTTCCGGATGAATAAATTTACTGTAGGTTTCCGCAGTAAGCAGTAGTACCTGCTTCGCCTGTCCGGTTTCAATTAATCCCTTGGCAATTGACAACCCATAAATATAACCGGAACAGCCCAAGTTAAAATCAAAAGCGCCACAGTGCTTTGATAACTGCAGCCGTTCCTGCAAAATGCAAGCCGTTGTTGGCAAAAAATAATCGGGAGACTGCGTACACAAAATAATAAAGTCAATGCTTTCCCGTTCTATCTCATATTGCAAAAACATTCTTTCTGCCGCCTGAACAGCTAAATCCGAAGCACACTCCTGCTCACCGGCAATGTGCCGTTCGTATATCCCCGTCTTTTTAGTCAACCGTTTTGCAGCATCATTTCGTTCAACTTTTTCAGGCAAATAGCCCGCAATGGCCTTTATATAAGCTTTTGTTCCCATATCATCACACCTCAGTTAGGCTAAATAACCGCCATCCACCACAAAGTCGGCACCAGTAATCCATGCAGCCCGGCTGCTTAATAAAAAAAGCACCATTCCGGCAACATCTGCAGGCTGCCCAATCCCCAACAAATGCCCGGCAGCTACTCTGTCCTCCTGCAAAACATCTTTGGTCATATCTGTCCTAATAAAACCAGGACTTATCGTGTTAATCCGGTGACCCTTGCCTGCTATTTCTTTAGCTATTGACTTCATGCCCACCTGCATCGCCGCCTTTGCCGCACCATACGCGCTTAACCCTTTTTCCCCCTTATAGGCACTAACAGAAGAAAACTGCACATGCGATGTGCCGGAGGCTGCATATTTTTTCTTAGTAACAAGCTGCAGTAAATTAACCCCAGCCCAATAGCTAACATCCATCATGCATTTAGCCTCAGCAACATTAAATGCCCGTAGCGGTGTAAAGACTAATCTTCCTGCCGCATGGACACTGCCATCGACTTTCCCTTTGTTTTGGACAAAATACTCAATCTGTTGCTCGACAGCATCATAATCCGTAACATCAACCTCCGCGACTGTTACATGCTGCGGATATTTTGCTTGCAGTTGTTCTAACTCCTGCCGCCTGCGGGCTATTGCCAATACATCCGCTCCCGCTATTGCCAGTTCTGTGGCAACCTGACTTCCCATGCCTGATGATGCGCCGGTAACAACAAACCGCTTACCTGAAAAATCAAACACTACATCCACAACACTACACTCCGCCAACTAATGCAAACAATTCTTCAGCTGTTTGTGCTTTTTTAATCTCAGGTGCAGTCAGCTTTTTCCCATACTTAATATCCGCCATAGCAGCAAAACTAATCACACTCAAAGAATCCCATTCTTCAATATCACTTAAATAAGTTTCTATACTAAGTTGTTCAACATCAATATCCAAAATCTCCGCAAGCTGCTCCAAGAACAATTCCATCTTTCATCCTCCTTGATTCAACTAATTCAGTAACTACCTGCTATTCTGTAACAATAAGCTTTCCGCTGTGATAAGCTGTCAACAATTGTTTAATTAAATCCTTTTCTTCTTTGATTGCCTCCAGCGATCGCGCTGGATCACCACTTACAACCAAACCATCAGCTACAGATTTTTTCACAACCGCACCGATACCGATAAAGCAATCTTTACCAATACTAATGCCGTTAATTATTGAGCAATTCGGCCCCAGCCAGCTAAACTCGCCAATTTTTACGCTACCGCTGACTTCCGCACAAGCAGTAATTAGACAGCCCTTGCCAATATGACAATTATGCGCAATATGTACATGATCATCAATCTTGGTATAATCGTCAATAATTGTGGGTTCGATTGTGCCAGCCACAATCGTAGTCATCGCGCCAATTTCCACGTAATTACCAATGACCACACCGCCTACATGCGGTATGCGAATGGGAATGCCCTGCTCGTCCCGCTCAAAACCAAAACCATAGCCGCCGATAACAGTATTTTCGCGAATTATAGTGTGATTACCAATAGTGACATTGCTGTTAATAATTGCTCCTGGTTTGATTATACAATTTTCACCGATGTGAACATCATCGCCGATAATCACATTTTTTTCAATAATAGTGCCTTTACCCATTATGAAATTCTTGCCAATGGATGTAGCTAAGCACACCGGCTCTCGGTTATCCTCAGTGCCTGTATGCTCTAATATATATTGCAGAATACGCGCATATTCTAAGCGGGGATTAACCGTACCAACAACAAAGTTGTTCTCCTTCAATGAATCAATCAGGCGAGTTTGGCGTTTGGGCACAAGGATGATGCATTCTGTTAAGGCAGATAGATGTTTGACGGTATCTTCTTTCAGTCGCTTGCAAAATAGTATAGTGTTATTTTTGGGGTTACCAGTTGAGGATACTGAGGTAATTGTAAAGTTGTAGTTATTATAGTATTGTTCATTTATCTGTTCTAGACTTTTGACGGGAAAAGAAAACAATATTTTTCACCTCCGTGTATTATATGTAAAGCGTTGAATAAATCAATCGAAGCCGGGGCATCACTGCCCCAAGCCCGCACAAAACCGGACGTGCCCTATTTAGGCATCCGGCTCTTCATAATATTATTCACATAATGTAGCTTTTTCCCATACCTATTTCAAAAATGTTTACATATGTATATGCCCTAGGAAGCGGATATTTCCTCATGAACAGAACAAATCTGCTCCAATCAAAGCTTTTCTTTTGGCTTCTTCGGTTGAACCATTTATAGAGAAGGCTTCTAGTTTCATCAATGAAGTCGCTTACTGCATTTCTATTGCCTGTAATGCCATAATATCTACAGTATCCCTGCAACTTTATCTTTATTCTTTTCATAAGCTCCTTGGTTGGCATAGTTCGATTTACCTTCAGCCATTCTTTGACTCGCAACAAGCTAGTTTTATACTTCTTTTTGCTTGTTTTCCGTTTAACCACTGTTTGTTCATTACTATTCTTGGCTGAGAAATGGGTAAATCCCAGAAAATCAAAATTTCCCGGTGTGCCATCATTATCGTCGTTCTTCTTTTTTCCTATAACATGCCATGGTCTTTGACCCCGAAGAGGCCGATATATTTTCGCATATCGAATATATCGGTGTTGCTTTCTGCTCAGGCCACTGCATCAGCCCTCTTGATTGGGATTTCGTGGCTCATTCCCTTCAGCTTTCGCTTACGGCCTGCTATCTTGCTGTCTACGCTTAACCGCATGAGTTACCTCATACCGCCCAAGACTCGCTATGAATGGTTTGCTAAACCTTATTCAGCGAAATTCACACCCGCTATATGATGCACCCTTTGCTTGGCGCACAGCCTGACCCTTTACACCCTCAGTGATCCCTAAAATTAATACCCTGCAACACCAAGCAGCATTAGTTTACGACTACCACGCCACCTCACGAGCATAGTATTTTTTTAGATTGATAACATCTTCATCTAACGGACACATTTCTTCTAATTCCTTAATAATCTCATCTGCCTGATTATATCTTTTTGCATTAAGCCAAAATACAGCCTGTCTCTTTTTTAAGTATATAAATAATGGCACGTTTTTCTCCATTGCGGAAATATTTAATGACAAAAACAAAAAATCTTCTTCCAGTACAATATCACTATTTCCTACAAGCACTCTCTCAATATCATTCATTGCGCGGGTGTATTCACCCCCAAAAATGTCTAATATAATTTCCGCGTAATTACAAACAAATTCAGCTTTATCTATCCATGAAAGCAACTCATTATCTTTAAACAGTTTTTTTATTACTTTCCATGTATCCTTGACATCTGAGCCTTTTGAATTTCTCATAATGCGAATTAATTCTTTTATAAATTCACGCTTGTCTCCCTTTGCACAACTACAAAGCATTGTTGCATTTACTATACCTTTTTTTATATCATTCTCCAGTATAAACTCTTCTATTCCAGTGCCGAGGGAAACTAAAGACGAATATAATATTTCTAGATCTTCTTTTGTGCCAATGTTACCGGTAATTGCCATTATTACTTTTACAATGCTTGATTTAAAGTCAAGCATTTGCTTTTCTTGTTTAAATAACGAAAATAAATTCTGTGTAAGAGTATCCTTCAATATTATCTCTAGCTCTGCTAATTTCTCTGATAGACTAAGAAACGAATTCATTAGAACATTAATTGTTTCTACAATGGCAGAAAAATAGACAGAGAATAAAAAACTATAAATTCTCCCATCTATTTTACCAAACTTTAACATTAATTTTTCGGCTCTGTAAAACAAAAATTTATCAGCCAAAATCCGATTTAAGTTATATTTATTAGACACCGATGCATAATGATGTCTATAATTATGCAATACCTTATCAGATATTACAACCTTATCAGCATATTCGAGCATATTCATGCAAAAGAAGGTGTCTCCTCCATATATTATATTACTGGGAGTAGGCACATAAGCTTTTTTCACCAAGTCCTTTCTAAATAACTTTCCCCATGCGGGTCTAAAAAGGTTATATATGGCCGGGAAATAATTGGGGATATCAACACTATTAAGTAACATTTCTTTTTCAATTTTACGAAAAGTTTTCTCCCCATTGACTTTATGAAAGCAAGTACCCCCAACTGCTATATCTGCGTTATGATCCTTTGCCATTTGATATAGCTTAGCAAAAAATTCGGGTTCTATCCAATCGTCACTATCAAGTAGGACAATGTATTCACCGCATGCCTCATCAAGCAGTATCTCTATAGATGACAGGCTCGTGCTATTTTCCTTATACCTTTTAACTCTTATTCTCGAATCGATCAATGCAAGCTCATCAATAATTTCAGATGTTTTATCTGTTGATCCATTATCCATTAAAATATATTCAAATTCGGTAAAAGTCTGGTTTAGTACACTATTCACACACTGCCTTATATATTTCTCAACATTATATGCCCTTGTTGCAATAGATATTTTGGTTACCATGCTATCACCTATATAATGAAAATTGTAGAGTTCTCATTACCCTTTCTTATTAAATGCAGAAAATAATCATTTTGTAAATAACATAACACGCACATAAATATGTATAAGGTTATTTATCTTAGCTTGTCCATCAAAAACATATCGGCTGCCAAATAGTAGCTATCTTTAGATTTTTCCACCTATTCAAATAAAGGTTTTGCCATATTTACAGCACCCACAGTCATAACAATGGTAAAATAATCGTCCTCCGATTTCAGGCTTTTCCTAGTTGATACCCTCAAACTCAATATCTCTGAAAAAATCGATTACCTTAACCATCTCTGCATTAGGGTAATTCTCTTTAATATATCTGTGCATCTTTTCCGCAGCAGGTGTTATCCCCTATACTGCATCTTTAAGATGTCCGCCCTTGCTTCAGTTTCATAGCTTTGGATTTGCTAAGCTTGCTATGAGCATATATTTCCCTTAGAAAAGTGCAGACTCGTCCCGTACTAAAAAACGATGTTGAAAAAACGCCTTTTATGATCTCAACTTTCGCAGCTCAAAGAAGGCAGTAATACCTTGATATAGCTGGGGAGAGCAGCAAACCATTGTACAGTTGACTTTTGATAAGCTTGGTAAGTGATGTTTTCAATCCCTTTAACGCATTGTTCACAATAAGAAGCCCTTGTTGCAAGGCAACTGTCCAATCCAACAAAGCGACTCGTCGCACGCCGCTAAGAATAAGCCTCCCAAGGAGCGCAAGTCAGTACTCTGGCGATGTTGCCAAGCGAGTAGAATATAGCGTGCGAAAACGATCGTGGTATGACTATTTAACAAGTCGTAGGATCGTCCTTGAAACTCTTTTGCAGACGGAGCAGTGATTTAGCACATTTGAAGAAGGTCTCAATTTCCCAGCGAATTCCATAGATACGGATAAATTCCTCCTCGCTGAGAGAAACATCAGTAGACAATAAATCTAATCAATCTTTCTTACTACCGCGATGCCGGACGGATACCACTTTAACGCAAATTCCAGGAGCCATTTTGGTTGTGATGCTACGAAGAACCTCTTGGCGCGAACTCTGAACGGGTCGTGCCTGTTGGTATAGCGATTGAAGATTGACCTTGCGATCACTAATTTCATAGCGCTGACTAGTAGCTTTGACCATGCCGATCGCATGGAGCCCCCGAGCGACGATGTCTTTGAGTAATGGTCCATAGGTAAACCAGTTATCCATAAGGACATAGGAAACATCAACTCCTGCCTCAAGTGCCCGCTCCACCATCTCTACCGTCACGGCTGGAGCAGAGCGAAATGCTTCTTTGCGACGCTTATAGCCACAGGTTCATTTATCAATTTGGTTGGATACACCTTGAAGTAAGGACTTTTTGGAACTTAACAAAGCAAAATCTAATGGCAAAAAGGTATGTCCGTCTGACCAACCTAAAGTAAGCAAACGAAACCCTTTATGATATTTTGGTGACTTGGTACTCCCACTATATCAAACAAAAGGGTGTTTTTCTATTGTCACAGTTCATTCTTTTATGCAATTACTACCAATATCATCAGGCTTTTGAATCAATTTCCCCAGTGCGAAAGTTGAGTTATGCTGGTTACGCTACATTCTTCAGTGGCTTAATTTTTTGATAGTCATATAGTTCTTGTTCAGCCATCTGGCGCAATATCGTGGTACGTTCTTCCGGGACATATTTTTCATGACAGTGCTTTATCATTCCCACGATTAATCAACATGTATCCGCTAGTTTCAAGTAGGTCTCTACCCGCTTGAGCCTGCAAACTGGCAATTTCTTATGGCGAAAAAAAGCACCGTCGAATAAGTTTGATTCTAAAGCAAAGTTTAGTTCCGACTGCTTGCGGAACTTTAACATCTCCCGCTGTAGTGTTGACCCCTGCGGAACAGGGCCGAAAAATCGGGGCTCTTTCTCAAAAGAGTACGTAAGTTTTACCATTCTAAATAGAGGTGTGCTTCTTTTTACCCTAAATGGATTTTCATACGCATTTTCCATGTTTTCATATATTCAATTTTATTTTAATACAGACTCTACTATTCAGGGCTTGTTCATGAAAATCTACTAAATCCAACCCAAAGCCTTTGTAGTTCTGTTTTCCCAAACCATGGCTAATGTTGAAGTCATTAGTAAAAGGCGCGTAGTTGCCTTAGATGGGAAAACCCTTGCCGGCATTTATCATAATGAAAGCCGAAAAGGATTAAGTTATATGGTCGGCGCTTGGTGTAGTGAAAATAAAATTTCTTTGGCTCAGGTAAATACCCAGGCCAAAAGCAATGAAATTACCTTCATTCCTGAATTATTGGATATAAAGGGTGCCATTGTTACAATGGATGCAATGGGATACTAGAAATCTATTGTAGCTAAGATCGTAAAAGAAGGCTGACTATCTCATCGGCTCAAAGGCAAGCAAGGGATCATGCACCGAGAGTTTCTTGAATATGCACAATCCATGCCAGTATCCACTAAAAAAAGATAAATACGAAATGTATCGTACACTTGAAAAGGGACATGGCCGGATAGAAGAACGCGGTTACTATTTGTTTCGCGACTTAGACTGGTTTAAAGAAAAGAAGCAATGGACTGGATTGTCGGGTTTACTCTTTACAGAGTGTCGTCGCAGTGATATCAAAAATGCTACTGAAGCCAAAACGGAAATTCGTCTTTACATTACGAGTGCACAAGGTAGCGTGGAAGAAATTGCTCAAGCTTCCAGATCTCACTGGGAGATTGAGAATAACTTGCACTGGGTGTTGATGTTGGTTTTCGAGAAGATCAATGGCTGAAACGACTTCATCTTGCATCGCATATTCTTCAACAATCCTGCGTGTTAGACCACCGTCTGTAAAGCCATTGTCGCACAGATAATACGTGAAATCTGTATAGGTTTGATTCAAGATACTGTCCACAGCACGCCACAAAGTTTTTCCGGCATTATAAGCAATCGTTCGGACATATATCAGGGCGGGGACACCTCTCATCTTCTGATATCATCTTGTGTTACAAAACAATCGGCTACGATACAATAGCGGCTTTTATCCAGACCAAGCTCTTGAAATAACGCTAACGCATCGCCTGTTGCACCCACGGCGCACACAATAACACAAATGTCATCCATATCTTTCAAAGTATCCGGAGAGCTAATGGGAAGTCCAAGCAACTGCTCTTTACGGTGCCGATCAAATACAGCTGTTAGTTTTGCGTTTGGAAACTTTGTTTCAATGAGATTTTTCCAGTAATCGGCATTATTAGTACTTGCCCCCCACAGTGCATATCGAATGGTTTCACCGTTTTTGTTTTTCCAATATTTTTCGGCATATTCCTCAAACCGATATGCATTTTTATGTGTAACCACATGCGGATCCTCATAGTTGAGCCTTTTCTCCCTGGCTTCAAACAGAGATGTCAATAAAGATCCATTGTTTGCACATACCGCAGCAGCTTCAGCAGCCTTGATTCGTTCAATGGCGAAATTGATAAGTTTTTTCTTGATAGGCTCAATATCGGGCACTGCCGGGAACCAGTTAATGTTTTGATAGTGTTCCCTATTGTAAATGGGAATATATTTTTCGATAAACGAAAAACGGGTATCCACCTTATCTTTCACCAGTACTACCGGAATTCCAAAAGCAGTACAGGGCAACGCAACATGCAAACGCGATGTAATGATTAACCGTGCCTTTTTTTGGTAAAATTCATACTTTGATTTCACAAATCGAAAAAGATTCTTATAATCTTTTATTTCGTCTTCATGAAAAACATACTGTTGTGTTGTAAATAACACATCAGAATCCAATATCTGCGTGGGAATCCATGGCAATACACTCTTTGGTGCGTCTGCAAAAATAACTGATCCATCAGCAGGCTCCTTACATTTTGGAAAAACAGCTGTGAGACAACCATTAATATATGCCGGAATACCATGTCTTTTGAAATAATGATAAGAGACTTCATCACGGCATCCTATTGGCGCATAACGCAAGAAATAGGCATGATTATGCTCGTCTTGGAGAAAGCGATCAATGTCAAGATAAGAATCAAGCGTAGGTAGTAGCACAGCCAGAAAAACCGGCGTAATTCGGGGTGAAATTGCAATTTTTCCATTAATAATACAATTGTTAATAGAAAAGTTAATAGGAAGCACAATATCTTCGCCATCATAATCAATGATATCCCGTAACCCAATATAATGAATATCCCTCTCTTGGATGCCCATCTGCTCGTACAGATATGCTATGGCAAGAAATTGTAAATAATCGCCTATATTAACACTGGTCCTTCCAACATCGCAAAAATTGGCATACCTCATGACTCATGCGACTCCTTTCGACTTAAGGTGACACTTTTTCAAACAAAAATAATGTATTAATGTCATGGCTTGGATCGGGGTGCGCTGCCTTTAATATAAAGCCGTTTTGCGCAAGCAAATCGATAATTTTCTGCTCCGTAAAATTATTGACATAAGCAGATGCACGTCTGCCGTCTAGATTGGGAAACTTCTCAAGCGTTATGTACGACAGAATAATCTTATGCCCTGTTGTCGCACACACATGACGCAACAATGACTCGATTGTTGTTAAAAATTCTAATATTCCACTAAGTACAGCAACATCGGCATAAATTCTCGGGAATTTCCTCGCATTCAAATCACATAGTATGGTTTCCTCCGAGCGCCGGATATAGTCAATTGGGTAGTATTGCACCCCCCCCGGCGAGGTGGTGTGGATGAGGTTTTTCAAAAACATCTCACCTGCGCCATAGTCAACTACCGAACGATCATTTTCGTCTATCCACTCGGAAATGTTCTTGACCCTAATTCGCATCCGCGCCCAATTAGCCTTTTTTTCTAAATCCAGCCATGTTATTTCATCTGGTATAAACAGCGTATAGGAGAGAATCTGATCTTCAGGAAAACCCAAAAATTCCAATTGTTTTTTAATTTCATCAAAAAAAATCGCGGATGAAATTAAAATATTTGCATTCGGATATGTTTCTTTCATCTCCTGTGGTGAAAGAACTTTCCCACCGCTCTGTCCACTCTCTTGTTTTTCAGTATTGTTATCCACAAAACAGGCTATCGGTATATTATTCTCTTCGCAAAACGCTTTTATTTTCCCGCCCATTCCGCCCATTCCAAACAGTACAAGGGGGCGCTTGGTCAATTGTGATTTTAGCCCATGTGGATCTTCTGGCTGCATAAACATAAATTTATTCCTCTATCCTTATCAAGTCTTTTTGCTTTTCATTACTAATTGCATAATGGAATCTACATTAGCAAAATTGCTTGCCGTTACCGCATCATCGGCAATTTCAATGTCAAAAGCATCCTCTAATTGTGTTATAAGACTGATGATAGCAAGAGAATCCAAAATACCACTAGCGATTAATTCACTAGTTCCCGTAATTTTTTCATAGGGTCGGATCTCGTTAAGCAATGCGATAATTTCTTTAATCATGAGGTGCTCCTTTTACTTGCGTCAACTGTTCTCCCGGCGTATAACGCGGTTCATTGTCATATACACCACTTCCGTTACAGTATGCACATGCAGGATTGTAATCGACAGCCAACATGGAACGGAATCGATCCAATTTTTCTTCAATGGATGTTTTTTCTTCGCTTAAATCAATAAATAATGTATCGTTCAATGGGATTCTACCAATTCTCCGACCAACTTCTGCAAGCGGACAAAGAAAAAGGCGCGTCCCAAAAATAGTACACAACATATTTCCGTTTACTCCACCGTAACACTTTTCATAACGAAACTTTGCTTCAGCCGCATTGGCTTTTTTTTCGCTGCTTATCCCATAATCGTGCCAGCCATTCATATGCACATCGGAGCCATAGTATTTCCTAGTTTTAAAGGATATACCTGCATTTTTCAATGCCTCCTCAACAGCATCAACCTTTTTTGAAACAGCCGGACCGTAGTTGTCAATTAAAAAAGAAATTTTTTCGTTCTTAACAGAACTATTCAATAAATTATCAGAAACAGGCAAAGTTCCATTGGTGAATATTTCCAGCTTTTTAAATCTATCTTCGTATGTGAGTAAAAAGTCAACCAACTTGTCCAGTTCAGAAAACAAGAATGGCTCACCACCGGACAGAGAAATCATACGGACAGACTCGACCATTTCAAAATAAACCTTAAAACTATTCTTCATCTGTTCCAGCGTATACATAGGAATACTTGGCAAGGCATATAATTCCGGTATATAAGCGGAACACTTATTGCATCGCAAATTACATTTAGACGTAACATGGCAACTCACACGATCAAGAACTAACTTTTCCATACATAACATCCTTTACAATTTTTCTTTCAACTTTATCCTGTCAATTTTTCCGTTCGCGTTGAGCGGCAGAGTTTGTAAGCCTATGATTAAGGCGGGCAACATATAGTGAGGCAAACAAGTTTTTAAATACTGATATAGCTCTGACTTGTCAATGTTTTCGGCCGCAACAAAAAGTATAATTCTCTGTTTTTCCGCATCATATAATGCACAACTCTGTTTAACATCCGTATACGCACTTGACGTTACCTCAATCTCTCCCAATTCAATGCGGTGTCCCATATGTTTTATCTGGTAATCTTTGCGCCCAAGATACAGCAATTCGCCATAATCATTATATCGTACCAAGTCACCTGTGCGATAAATTTTTTCAGGATACTTATCATTTAGCGGGTTCTGCGTGAATGCAGCGGCAGTTTTTTCAGGATTGCGATAATATCCATAAGACAAACAGGTTCCTCTTACGCACAATTCGCCAATTTCCCCATCCGAAATAGCCTCATCTCGTTCGTTTAACACCAGAATTTCGGTGTTTCGACAGGGAAACCCAATCGGCAGGCTTTCGTTATTGCAGAATTCGCGGTCCACAATAAAATATGTGCAAACATCAGTAATTTCGGTAGGGCCATACAGGTTGGCGTACAGGGCGTTTGGAATAACACGTCTCCAACTGTTAAGCTGGTTGGTTGGCATCACTTCGCCGCAAAACAGTATTTTCTCCAACCCTTTTGGGCAGGCCGTCTCCAAAACACCGGAGTTGGCAACAAGCACAAGTGCCGACGGCACCCAAAAGATTGTATTGATCCCGGCATCAGCCAAATAGCGGCACAATCGCTTGGGCGATAGGAACTTTTCATCAGGAATGATGACCGTTTTACAGGCATTTTTGACAGTACTGTAAATATCCAGAATAGAATTATCGAAATAAAAAGGAGCTTGGTTTCCAAATACGGTGCATTCTGAAAACGAAAACGTTTCGGTAAGCCACTCGGCATAGTCAATAACCGAGCGGTGACTGATAACCACGCCCTTGGGCATACCTGTAGAGCCGGAGGTGAACATGACATATAACGGGTCTGTGTCAATGATAGTGCGTTGTATCTTGTCCACTACGTCATCGTCTACCGCTCCGGCACGCGGGATTTCTATATCAATCACTACAGAATGTGCTGAAATCGCTGCAACGGCTTCGCGGTGAGCCGCGCCCGTGATGATGGCGGCAGGACACAGCGTTTCCATAATTCTACTCAGCCGTGTCTGCGGCATAGCCGTGTCCAGCGGTGTGTAGAAGTTCCCGCTGTATGCCGCCGCAAAGAACGCGATGATACAAGCTACGCTTTTGGGCAAATACACACCGACAGGCTGCTTGGTTTTTCCACCTACAGCCGCAATGATTTCACAAGCCAACTCCCGGCTTTGCCGCTCAAGCTGAAAAAATGTCAAGCTTTGCTGTTCATCCTGAAACGCGATTTTGTCAGGGTAGAGCTCAGCGGAACGCTGTAAATATTGGGTTACATTAGTAAGCATAAAAACACTCCCTATCCAAACAAAGAGAGAAGCGATTTGGATTCATTGAAAAAATTCAATAATTTGCTCCGTCCAGCATAGTTTGAAGTTTCGTCTATCGTGTTTGCTGCTGCGAACTCGTCTTCTGAGAGCAGGAAGCTGGCATCTGCAACACTGTAGTCAAGATGATCGCCGTCCAGGAATTGATACAGTTTTGTAAAATTTTCTGTATATCTTGTTTTAAAATCAGATCCGAAGAACCGTTCACCCTGCATATAGTTTACCGGCGGCACGTAGAGAACGATAGGAATACCATTGCCATTCAACAGCCGGATTGTCTTTTTCAGATAAACAACCCCCTCGGTTTCCTCTCTGATTTTAAACAAGTAGTTCATCTTCATATACAGCTTTTCGCTTGTATCGCCCTCAGTCTTTTTGAATGCCGCGAACGACTCCACCTGAAAGCGGTTAAACCGCTCTTCGGCAAGTTTTGCATACTCAGAAAACTCCGCCCGCGGGTATGACGTTGTTTCTACCAAACGGCGAATTAAAGCCGGATGTTGTGTGCGCGGCATGAGATGTGCTTTTGGTGTTAATACTTCCAGCACTAATAATAACAATAATAAAGCTGGACGTTCTCCCTGATCCAGCAAAGATCGAATGATGTGATAATACGCTTGCTGACCAATTCCGTGCATAGCCAACACTTTACAACGTTTTTCGCCGAGTCGCACTTTCAGCATATCACCTAATGAACTGGTCATTCTATCAGTCAACGCGATATGCGAAAAAGCGCAATCGCCCATGACCAACATATGGTTAGCAACAGACCGGCGATACTCCGAAATATATGCGTCATAAACCGATGTATCAAACGAGAACCAGTCCTGGCGCTCTTTCAGCCCGGCTCCCGCCAGTTGTCTTTCCATCGCCCCGCTGTTTTCCGGTGAAAGGAGGAATATTTGCCCACCTTCGTAACACAAGGCTTCGCTAAGCGAGAGAATATCGTAGTAATTGATAAGGTTGCCCTGCTTCTCAAGGTTGTTATCACAAAAAACAATATTTTTAAAGTTGCGCCGTTCCAAGATACACATTAAACAGCATCCACGTATCCCAGCACCGAAGATTACAATCCGTTTCCCGGCGAGCGTGTCCGTGAGCCGCTCAACCTCTGCTTGAAAGTGTTGATACACTACAGCATGCTCCGACGTAACTGGCCATGCAAAATTAATTTTTTCACTCATGGTGTGATATGTCCTCCAATCGGTCCAGTATCACATCCCTATATGGATCAATAATATCCTCAGACGATGTAACCGTATTTACCGGCACAAAACAACCCTCGCAAGGTGTATGCTTATAGCGTGTCAAACCCAGATGCTCTTTCAAAAACTCCAGCCTCTTACGGCTGTTCCACGCCTCTTGTAGTGTAATATCGCGAATATTACCAAGACTCATCGGCGGCGGGAGATTGGTACAAGGATAGATTTCGCCGCCCGGCGCTACCAGCATCTTGTAAAACAACAGCGAACAATAATTCACCTCACCGAATGCGTACCCGAATTTATTTGCCGTTGTGTCAGTGTTGAAGTTTATGTTTTGCCAAAGTGGAACCGCCTTTTCTACAGATACGTTATCGGTAATGCCGTCAAAAAGTGCGTAGAAACTTCGTTCGTTTTCCTGCACAGAATCTTTCCCCAACGCGGCATCTGCAATCTTAATATGAATCCTCAAATTCTTATTTTTGTTCTCATACATTAGCTTCAAATTGTTGTAAAACTGTTGAAAATCCATCTTCGCTCCGCAGGTACGTTCATACGCTGCGGCATCCAGTCCCTGAAGCGAAACGACGATGCGCGTAAATCCCGCTTGCGCGATACGGACAGCGCTTTCTTCGGTCAAGAGCGACGCATTGGTATGCATATCTATTTGCTCGGTAACATCCAGTTTTTTCAGAAATCGCACCATATCCACAATATTAGGATTACACAATGGCTCGCCATGTCCTGACAGTGAGATCAGTTTTAGCTTCTGCGGGAACTCTTTGAGTTGTCTTGCGGCACGTTCAAAAACCGCCTGAGACATCAAGTCGCCCGCTGCAGCAAAGCTCCAGCTTTCGTCCTTTTTCCCCGCCCGAAAACAGTAGCTGCATCTGAAATTACAACTCTCGCTTAGGTCTAAAACAATAGAAAATGGTGTGTCCAGAGGTAGTTGTTCACCTAAGACTGTACGATTGGTATTATATGAAGGTTTGATAGATGCCATTACGCAATACCTCTTTTAACGAAATTTCCGGAAAAATAAACTAGGATCGCTGAAACAATCCGCATTTGTCCGCATAGATTCATCATCCCAGTTCCACCATTGCACACGCTCCATAATCGCAATTTGCTCAGGAGAAAATCTATATTTTTTAACCTTTGCCGGAACTCCTGCAACCACAGCATAAGGTGGGACATCTTTAAGGACGACTGCGCCTGTTCCAATAATTGCTCCGTTTCCAATGTTGTTCACTTTAGATGCATTAATAAATACATTTGCTCCGATCCAGACATCATGTCCAATAGTAATCAAGCAGTTTGGTTGCTCGCTAGAACACGACAGAATATCATGCATCCTCGAACAGGTCGTCAACTTATCCAAAGAATGGTCGTATCCCACTTCCACATTGGCATTTATCGAGCAGAAACGCCCTATGCTTTTTAAGCAATTGCGTCCAGATGACGGAACCGCCAACCTTGTTATAGCTGAACGCCTGCCAATTTTTACGCCTAACCAATCAATATCCCTATCAGCTTCTGCTCGCCAGTCAAAACAGTCATTGCTTGTAAATTTATTCCATTTTAACTCTTTACACATGGATTCAATTATTAAAAAGGAATGATGAAAGAGCGCGACATAATGCTCCTGGGGATTTAAAACACTGCTTGGGTATACCGGTCTGCCACATATTTTTTTATAATGTACATGTTTTCTATCAACAAAAAAAGAGGTATCAACATTATACGCCAGCAGCATATCCATAAAAATCTGAGCGCATTCGCCACAGCCATAGAGCACGACCTCACGTCCGGCGGCACGGTCGAGTATTTCTTTCGCAACACGCTCCACAGAAACTCCTCCGTTCTATCACACCGCGTACATTACAGTGTCCAATAACGTATCACTGTAATGACGCAACGCGAATTTATATCCTACACCGTAACCTGCCAACAATTTGGGCAGTTCATAGATGTCTTCCGGTTTGTGATAAGCGCAAATTGCCAGTTTAGGCTTAACGCTCTTGATGATATTTTTCGCACCTAGTAATGCTTCTTTTTCCGCGCCTTCAATATCCAGCTTTATCAATGTCGGTTTATTGAACAAATCAGCAAAAAAGGTATCCAGACTTGTTACCTGCACCGTTCCATCACCTGATTCGGAAAGTTTTGAGCTTGCAGACAGGTTCGTATTAAAGCGAAGTTCTGTTTCACTGCTCCACAGTCCCTTTTGCAGCAATGTTACCCGCTCAATTCCTTTGAGATTTTTGGCGGCTTGCCTGTAGTTTGTAGCGTCAATTTCAAAGCCGTAATATTGCCTGAATTGGCCTGCCACGCGCCGAATAAATTTCACCGCCGTATCACCATTGAACATGCCCCCGTCAACAAACACTTCCTCTCGACCCAAAGTCATCACCCCATTGTCAAAGTATTCTACATTTGTGGATGACTTAATCGGTGTGGAAAGCAAATAGCCTTCAACCCTATTAAGTATGATAGCTTTGGAAGTGTCATCAGTAAAAAAGTTATATGCCCATTCATATCCATCAACATGCGGTAAGAAGTCTTCGACCATCATCCCGTGTATGGGGAGGTTTTCCATGAAGAAAATGCGTTCTTCTGGTATACCCAACACCAATAAACCCTGCCGAATATCATCAGCATGAGTTATTGAGCATATAAGGGTATTTGCGTCTTTATAATTAAGCAACAACTCCTGGGGCGAAACAATGGTTAGGGCTGTATCCGCATGTATCCCGCTTCTGCTACGATCACAAAAGCAGTCCGCGCTGATTCCATTCCGCGAAAGCCATGTGGCAGTACGTGAACCTAAATCACCTGCTCCATATAGGACAAGGGGCCTGCCATAAAATGTGTCTTGTAGTTTCTTAATACCAGTTTGGAACTCCGCACTTTCACATTGCGCCCATATCTGAGAAAGTGCTTCACGAAATTTGCTCATATGTATCTTTCCATCCATTCTCTTTCAAAGTCGAGTATGAATCCACCATTAAAAAACTCTTCGCGGCACATTCGCAACTTGCAGAGCATAGCTTCAAGTTGCTTCGGTACAAGCCGCAAAGGACAGACTAACTAAAAAATTACAAATACCGAGTGTTTCTGATATGTCATTTATGGCTTTAAATACAAGTTCATGAAATTCTTTTCAAAATCTTCAATATATGAGCTATTATAAAATTCCTCAAAATGATCCGAAAGCTCTTTTTTAATAATTTCAAGTTGCTTAGAACAGTCTACCAACTTATTTCTTGAAATTTTATTACACATAGAAATCATATAAGACCATTCGCTATATTGTGCATAATCTGCAATATCGGGTAGAAGTTCGGAAAGATATTTTGTCCTTTCACGAAAAGCAGCAAAGTATTCATCAAGTTGATCAGAATTTAATAATTGGTCATTCGTTGTAAATGCTGAATTGTTTTTTGGGTGTCTATAAAAACAATATTTGGGTAAACCATGTGCAACTACCTTATTGGCGTTGGCAAAAAAACGATAACCAACCGTAATATCATCATACTTGCCAGTTTCAAAAAATCGAACCTTATTAAATAGTTCTCGCCGTATTAGCTTTGTGGGCATCGCAACATTATATTTTTTGCGTTTCAACATTTCAACAACAGCTTCAGCGGCAGTCATGACTAAACAATCGCTAAAAACATAGTTAGAAAAAATTTCTCCGTTTATCTTTTTAGTCGAACCACATATTGAAATATCCGCATTATGATCAATCACAAGTTTATAGAGGAATTCGAGCATATCCGGTTCTGCCATATCGTCATCATCAATGAATGTGATGTAATCGCCCTTTGCAAGATCTAACCCTCTATTTCTACCTGTTCCAATATTGCTTTTTTCAATATGGATAACCTTAATTCTACTATCCTGATTTGCAAACTTTTCCGCTATACTGCCACTGTTGTCCGTTGACCCATTATCCACAATGATAAACTCAAAAAAAGGGAAGTTCTGTGCAAGAATGGATTGAATAGTTGATGTAACAAAATTTTCACGATTATAGGTAAGCATAATTACACTGATATTCATAACATAATCCACCTATTTCCATACCTTCCATGGTGCTGTGCCAGAATTCCATAATTTTTCCAAATTGCTTTTTTCACGCATAGTATCCATAGGCTGCCAGAAACCAGCATGGCGATATGCCACTAGTTGTCCATCTTGCACCATATGTTCCAAAGGTTCTTTTTCCAGAACTGTATTATCCCCTGTAAGATAGTTGAAAAACTCTGGTTGGCAAACAAAAAAGCCACCATTAATCCACCCGCCATCACCTTCCGGTTTTTCTTGAAAGGCTTGTACATTACTATTTTCTGCTAAAGCCAGTGCACCAAATCTGCCTAATGGCTGTACTGCCGTGATCGTAGTTGTCTTACCGTGATCTTTATGAAACTTTACCAACTCAGGAATATCTACATCACTTATACCATCACCATAGGTAAGCATAAACGGCTCCTTACCCACATACGGTTGTATCCGCTTTACACGCCCACCAGTCATAGTGTCTCTTCCTGTATCAACCAAAGTGACCTTCCATGGCTCTGCATGGTGATCATGAATAATCTGTTGGTTAGCCATGCGAAAATCAAAAGTAATGGTGGATTCCTGTAGGAAGTAATGGGCAAAATATTCTTTGATATAATACCCTTTATACCCTAGGCAAATAATAAAATCATTAAAACCATAATGTGAATAAATCTTCATAATATGCCATAAAATTGGCCGCTCGCCGATTTCGATCATTGGTTTGGGCTTTAAATGAGACTCTTCACTTATTCGGGTGCCGAAACCACCAGCCAATATGACTACCTTCATATCCTCATTCCTTTCAGTCCAATAATGTCACCAATTGATAAGTTAATGCCTGAAAACTAAAATGTTCAACTAGTTCATGTCCAATTTTATTGGAGCATATCTGGATTACACTTATTCATGCAATCACGAATTTTAATGAACTCTTCTGGTATAGTAATCTCTTCCTGATCGCTGCTTTTTAATACATCTCCGGCAAAATCCAATGCAGTTTTTCCTTGTAGATATTTAATAATTTGTTCAGCAAATTGTTCCCCAAATTTGTATGAATTCTGCAATAGCTTTCCTCTATTGCTTATAGCTGCTATTACTTGATCCTGCGTAAACAATTCATTCTTTATACAGTAATAAGCAGCTACCAGTAATGATAATAACTGCATAGATAACTTTTCGCCATTAATATTGCCACTCAAGCTAGCAGGGTTAATACGCCTAATGTAGACGTAGTTTTCTGAAACAAAAACTTTTTTATTTAAGTTATTACCGAATAATCGACTTAAGCTAACAAAATCTTCGCTTACTCTAAAGATATTCTCGGCACTCATCTCATGCATAGATTTAGTATTATATACGGCACCAGCATTAAAAGCTGCCATTTCTCCAGTCAAAAAAAATTGCTTAAGTACATCTCCACAAAACGCATTATTAAGACCAATTCTGTCATAGCCAATAGATAAAGTGTTCTTTTGATCCAAATTTAAAATATAGCGAGGAACGATTATAGCAATGTCGGATTTGCTAATCATCTTCATATCATTAGTAAAGCCGCCATCATTTAAACAAAGAAGAATATCATCGTCATCTAACGATAATACATTAGCTGTATCAATATTCATAAACCCTGTTTTCCTGGCAGCTGCTGGGCCTTGATTTACAGTATGCCGTATTACCTTTTGAACACCAAATCTTTTCTCAACTTTTTTAACAGCTTTTCTATGTTTTGCATTAGAACAATCATCTACAATGACCTTCGGAACTAACCCGAGTTTAAAGCCTCTCTCTAAATCACCAATTAAAATATCAGAACGATTGTAAGTTGTCATAAGTATTGTAATATCTTCAAGGTTCTTGATCGTCTGTTTTTGTTTTAGATTATCTTGCACGCTCTCCAAAATAGAAGGCTTTTTTTCAATCTGTTTGCTTGTTAACAGGTTTTTGATAGACACAATTTGTTTACTAAGTGAGTAGTTATCCTCTATATACCGTCTATACTCTTGAGAGTTATAATTATCAGAAATAATACTATTTACCGCTTCAGAAATAGTATTAAATAAATACTTCTTATCCCATACTTCATCAGCACAAATAAAATTGTGAATTATCGGCTTGATCCCCTGCGCCATAGCTTCGGCTATACCATAACCAAAACTTTCATGAATACTGGTAGATAAAAGATAGTTTTTATCCTTTAGCCATTCACTTATGTTACTCTGCCAGCCTTGAAAGATAACATGGTCTTGTAGTCCCATCTGCTGCACTTGGTAATTCCAGTACAATTCTACCAAAGGTTCTTGGAACTGACCCGCAAGATACAATTTATACCGCTTATCAAGTTTAATTAGCTCATAAATTATTTGTAATAGCAACACAGGATTCTTCCGTGAATGGATATAACCAATATAAGCAATATTAAACCCGGGATTCCGTTCGATCAACTGGTATTTATCCAGATGTACGCCATTTTCAATTGTTATTATGTTGACTCGTTGACGAAGATTTGATATCTGTTGTAGTAAGAAACGCTCAAGATGGGATGTGACTATTATGAGAGAATCAATGTTTTCCCAGTAAACTTTTGTCGGATGATCTGTAAATACTTCATATCGATGCAACCGGCAGAATATCTTTTTTTCTTTTGCCAGTGGCAGCCTGCTGCCATATCCCACCAACTCGTCACACCACTCAAACCAGCAGATATCAGCCCATTTCATTTCTGGTTCAATTTGTTTTAGATCTGTCACAATCACTTTTTTAGTTTCGTATTCCGACGACATGGCATTTATAATATCTCCGAGAAAGCTATCCAGATCTTTCTTAACAAAAAACACTAGTTTCTTCTTTTCTTCAGCGGGTTGATCTGCTGTAAAGTACGAACTAAGTTCATCAAACGTTTGTCGTGCAATATCTGTCTGCTCTTTACTATATTGACCTTTACTTAGCTGATAATATAAATTCGCGGCAATCACATAATCTTTTTTAAGTTGATATACATATGCCAAATTATACTGTAAATCAAAATCGTCTTTATTAATTGATAACCCTTGGCGAAACAGCTTTTCCGCATCACCTAATTGATTTTCCTTAATGGCAATAATTCCTTGCATTGAAAAAGCTTCCCTATCATCTTTTACCATATTCATATACTCACTAAGCAGCATTTTTGCTTCATGCAATTTATCACTGTTAATCAAGGTAGCTATATTATCTTTCACTTGACGTTGCATTGCTTCCAAATTTTCAGCCATTATCACACTATCCTAACCTCTTAATTTAATAGGGAACTGGTCTCAGTAAGATTCAACAATAGTTTTGACTCCAACAATATGATTTCAATATCATTAGGTACAATACTTTTATATTCTGCAATAACAGTCTTAGCCTGATTCAGTTCATTATTCTCTATCAAACTTTTTATCGAATCTTTTACCATAATTTTGTACTCTTCAAATTCGTTCTTTTTATCAGTGCTTTTTGCTTGCAATTCATTTAGTAGACTTTCAATACTTTTTTTCATTATTGGTAGAGCTTCCAATGCCTGCCGCAAGCAAATAATATACTCTGGTTGATTGTCCGCTTTATTGAGCTGCGCTTGAACCATATAAAGTAAAAATACTTCTTCATCATTTTTAACTTCATATACCATACAATTCTTGATTATGTCAGGATTATAAATAAGTTGAAGATATGAAATACCATCATGTATATAGCGTGCAAAAACTTTCTTATACTCGTTAGTATTTACCTTGTCCAAAATCAAGATATAGCGGCACAGCATCTTACTAATTTTGTATCCATTAATAGTGTTCGTACACTGATATTGTTGTAAGTACTCATATAATATCATACTCAAGTCATCATGTCGTTTGGCATTATTATCAAATAAGCTGCTAAACCAAATCTCTTTAAAACTGCTAAGTAATTTTTCTAAAGGATAGCGGTTTTTTACGAGATAATAAATGATATCGCTACAAAATAGAGGTAATGAAGAAAAATCAATTCGCTGAAGTTTTGCCAACGTATCCTCAGAATAACTTTCATCATTATCCTCAACAATCATCTGGCTCAGAATTCCATAATTGTCTTCCACATCACAAAAGGCCTTAGCCACCTCCACTCTCGCGGCATTGCTCAAAGCAGCTGTAATTTCTCCCATTTTTTCATAAAACACATTTTTCATACAATCTTCTACTACGTTATCATAGTAAACTCTCAACTCATTGTATCTATTTAATTCGATATATGAGAAAATAGTATTCTTCATAACACTAAGTATATCTTCCTTTTTACTTAGCTTATTCGTATATTCCAAAGCTTTTTCATAGCTTGCCGTTTTAGTATACAGATTGGCTAAGTTAAAAAACGCCATCTCTTGATTACCCAGTGTATAGTCAATAACTGCCGTATCCTTTTTAACAGTATCTTTCCTTGCACCTACTAAGATTAAATAGTTAAGATAGCTTTCGATAGCCTCCTGATATTTACCAAGAATCACCCGAGCTTCTGCTAAATAATAATGTATATCAATATAGGCATCACTGAGTTCAAAGGCTTCCAAACATATTTCTTCTACTTTTATATAATTGCGGGTAATTTTATACATCTGCGCCATGTGGGTATAAACAAACATACAACTCTTTGGCCTATTATGTTTAATAAATATTTCATATCCCTTTTCAATGATTTCAAGAGCTTCTTTAAAATCATCATGCATGGCATAGGTGACTGACAATTGATACCAATAATAAATATTTTCCGGTTCTTTTTCAAGCGCTTTTTTTAAGAGAACACTAGTGCGGGCGAACTTCTTTTCCATAAGTTCTTTATCTGTTGACATGTAGCCATAATGCAATAGGGATGCAGATAATTCAATTAGCATTCCTTTAAACATGGGCTGGTTATGAACTGAACCTTCATAGCGAAACTTCTTGGTCCTTCTAAACAAACGCGGGGTGATAAGAACGGAAAATTTATTAGGATTATTTCCATCAGTAAAACTTTTACCTGTAATGGCGGCTGCGCCAATCTTTTTATCAACGTCTGAGCACAGGAAATCAATTAGCTGCTGCGTTTCTTGCATAACCTCATCACCATCAATAATGAAAACCCATTCGCCTGTGGCATAACTTATTGTTATATTACGCATCTCCGAAAAGTCATGATTCCATTCATGAAAGTACACTTTATCTGTATAGCGTTTAGCAATTTCAACAGTATTATCTTCTGACCCGGTATCCACAATAAGTAGTTCTGAAAGTACAGCATCGCGGATGGGCTGGAGACTCTGCAAACATTGTTCCAGATACTTTGATTCATTTTTTACCATCATACATATACTCAGTTTCATAGTATAAATAGCCTCCTGCTTAATAAAAAATATAGATTATATGCAAACTTTTTAACTCTAAAAGTTAATTAAAAAATTTCTATATAATCTATATTTATATCTAACATTCTTCAATTTAATTTTAAAAGAGACTCTGGGGTAACCAGAGTCTCTTTTAATTTGTTTATTAGCCTTGTAACAATTGAAGAACTGATTGCGGCTGCTGATTGGCTTTGGCCAACATGGCAGTAGCAGCTTGTTGAAGAATATTATTCTTCTGGTAGGTGCTCATTTCAGAAGCCATATCTACATCGCGAATACGTGCTTCGGAAGCAGTTATGTTTTCATTGGAGGTATTCAGGTTGTCAATCGTATTGGTCAGTCGGTTTTGGTATGCGCCCAATTGTGAACGTTGTTGCGATACGGAATTGATAGCTTTATCGATGGTAGTAATTGCTTCATTAGCACTAGCTTGACCACTTACATCAATACCTGCAGCAACATATGCATTGGTAGTAACATTACCGTTAACTACAACAGCAGCCGAGGAATCAATTTCCTTAACATTAAATGACATAGTACCTGCTGAAAGCTTGTCATAATCAAATTCTAAGTTAACAGCTTCACCTGTTGCACCGTTACCAACCGTAACACCAGTATCGCCTTTGTGAACATCAACGGATGAACCAATATTTTGGTTTGCAACGCCATCGACAGTACCGGTCAATTGGAGAGTCTCATAAGATGTATACACGGAGAAACTATACTTATCGCCAACAGTATACTTACCACTATTATTGGCAACTGTAGCATTATCTAACTCGATTTTCATACCGTCAATGGTAACACCAGTATCAAAGTCTCCAGAAACGGTAATCCAGCTTGCACCACCGTCTTTTGAATAGGAAACCGATTTTACCGTGCTTGTGGTTGCAGTATTATCAACACTTGCCACTTTCACTTGGTAATCAGTATCAATAGTACCGGTAAATTTGTCAGAGTTAGATAATACCAGTGTTTCAGCATTGTTAGCATCTTTTTGTTTAACGGTTGTTACTGCACTATCAATTGAAGCATTAACTTGAGTTACACTGACTTTGTAACCAGTAGCTGCAGAAAATCCTCTACCAACACTTTCTAAGCTTAAAGCAGTAGTACCTACAGCAACACCAGTAGCTGCAGTAAGGGCAGATGCTACTCCCAGAGATGAAGCATCCATCGCACCAACCGAAACGGTTATATTTTGGTTGGCATTAGCACCAATGTGGAAAGTACTGCTCAGGCCACCAGCCAAAAGGTTTTGCGTATTAAACTCAGTGGTGTTGGAAATACGGGAAATTTCCTTGGCTAACTGGTCAACTTCAGACTGGATTTTAGTGCGGTCATCAGCCGTGTTCGTGTCAGAAGCTGATTGTACAGCCAGTTCTCTCATTCTTTGGAGAATGCTATGAGTTTGATCCAAGGCACCTTCAGCAGTTTGCAACATGGAGATGCCGTCTTGAGCGTTAGCAGAGGCTTGTTTTAAGCCGCTGATTTGACCTCTCATTTTTTCGGAGATAGCAAGACCTGCAGCATCATCGGCAGCGCCGTTGATGCGGAAACCAGTGGATAGATTTTTGATAGATTTGTTAGTAGCGTTTTCGTTTTTAGCGAGCGAATTCTGAGTGTTCAACGCAGATAGATTGTGATTGATAATCATTGTTATATTCCTCCCTGATTTTTAATATTCGGGCATCCTTGCCCAAATTTATTTGGTTTAGTACGCTGTGATTCACCCCGGCCGGTTGTGAATACAGAGTACTTTTTTACTTCACTAATAATATCGTACGGAGTTAAGAATATAATAATAGTTAATTTAATATTTTTTAAATATTTTTTTACGATAAATTATATTTATGGCGTTACTTATTGGTTCGAATTGAATACATGGAAAGATAAAGCGAGATTGCCACGCTGCGCTCGCAATGACCGGGGAGGAGTTATCTCGTCCATAGTCGTTAGTCATTGCGAACGGGGTCGGGCAATCTCGCTTTTGGGCTACTTGCTTATGTCTTATCGTTGATAAAGTTCCCAGCAACATTCAGTCGGCCTTCATACGCCTGGGACACGGTTTCCTGTTTTTTTAACCTGTTGAAAGCCATATGAAACTGGCCCATCAGCTTTTGATTCTCTTGCTGAACCTGCAACAGAAGGCTTTTCCCTTCAGGTGACGCATAATAATCGTCATCGGCTAGTTTTTCTAAAGTAACTTGCAAACTTTCTCGCTGTTCCAACAAAGACAAGAAAAGATCTAAATCCTGTTTGAATAGAAATTTTTTCATTTCCCGAGTTAGAAAAAGATAATCCTGCCATTTGGCATACAACTCGGTAACCATATCAATTACCGGCAGCTCTGGCTAAGCGCACTTGTTTCATGGCCTGTACCCAAGTGTCGCGGAAATCTGTTAGCATTTTTTTGGCCTGTTCAAGTTGTTCGGTGTCTTTTTTGATATTGCCTTCAACTAGGCAATGCAGGATGTATTCATCCAACAGCAACCAGTTTTTTGAAATTTCATAACTAGTATCTGTTGTGATCATAAACTCGCGGACTATATTTTGCGCGCGGATATTGGCATGATGTGCTTTTTCCAGATTTTTTTGTTCAATCGCCTGAATGCTTTCATTGACGAAACGGATGGCGCCATTATATAGCATAAGTGTCAACTCTTCTGGTGATGCGGTCATAATTTGTTGTCGCTTGTAAGCATTAGCCGTATTGGCAGCATTCATGACAATGCCTCCTTATATCTTGTGTCTTATCAGAATATCTGTAAATACTGAAGAATGTTTAGCTGCTGGTACCTAACATGGAGGACACATAGCTGCTTTGCTGGCTGAGTTTGCTCAGGGCCTCTTCCATCGCATTAAACTTCGTATAATATTGATTTTCGAGCTTAATCATTTTCTTATTCAGTGCCGTCAGTTGGGTCGTATAATCTTTGTATTGTTTACCCAGCACGCTGGTAATATCGGTTTTTGTGCTCGCCGTAATACCTGCTTGTTTGACAATACCGTCAGAAGCTGTTTGCAGTATAGTAGTTAGTTTTACGGCAATACCGTCATTGCTGGCCGTAGCGCTGTCTGTTCCAAAAATTTTGTAGACAGCATCCGGGTCTTCTTGCAAAGCGGCTTTCAGTTTATTTTCATCAAGATATAGCTTACCATTTTCTGTATAGTCCACACCAGTGCTAATCCCGAGGCTTGAAGCACTCGTATATTTGCCGGTCAAGCCGGAAACCTTGCTGGCAAAAGCACTTCGCATAGATTCGGCTAGCGTCTGCAATGTGGAATCATTGTGCAGTAAACCGGTTTTGACTTTTTCTGTCCATATTTTTTCGTCATCGTCACTCATTGCCTCTTTTTGGTCATCGGTTAAAGGCATATAGTCGGTGTCCCGTTTTTCGGTGACTTTTGTATTTATGGAACTTAACATAGTGTTATAGTCTTCAATAAACTTTTTAACACTGCTGACAATTTTGTCAGTATCGTTTTGGATGCCAATGTTAGTAGTGCCGGTAGACTGAAGATTGTAGGTTACACCAGCAACTGTAAATTTGTTGGTGGATTGAGTCATAGTCACACCATCAAGTTTAATTTGGGCATCCTGCCCCTGTTGCTTAGTAAACTTTAAACGATTATTTAAAAAGCTGATACCTGCCGAATCACTTCCCATAAGATTCAAGGTAGTATCACTATTGCCGGATTTCAGTGTAAATTTACCATCTTCAAAACTGGCTACAGCCGCTATAGTATTACCACTACTATCTTTTAGATTATTAATTTTATCAAGCAAATCCTGCACTGTTTCTGTGTCTGTATCTACAGTAATTGTAGCTGTATTGGTTCCATCTGAAACCGTCAAGCTGAGGCTACCCGACAAACCTTCAAAAACAGTGCTCAAATTCTCAGTAGTATCGGTGACGCCTGTATCCTCGGCACTGGAAATTCCATTGCTGTCAACATTACTAAAAGCAGCTATTTTGAGATTGTTACTCAAAAAGCGTAACCCACTAGTGCTACTATCGGTAAAATCAATACCGGTTTCCGAACCGGTGCTATTGGTATACAGATAAAACCGGTCTTGGGTAGCATCATAGGTAGCAGTGACACCTGCCCCCGAGTTATTGATATTACTAACCAAATCATTAATACTTTGTGAAGAACTAACTGTAACTTCTTTGCCATTAATATTGATATCAAAGACACCGTTAATACCAAACTGACTGGCCAATGTGTCTTTACTTGTACCAGTAGTAATCTTTTCCGTACTGCTCTGTGTTACGCCACTGGCAAGCTGCGATACTTTGATGGTATGGTTAATATTGATTGCATCGCCGTTAGCCGTAACTGACGCTACTGAGCTGTTGCTGGAAGTTACGCTTTTGGCAGCCAGCGTGCTCTTCATTTGAAAATTGAATACTTTATCATTGCGAAAGCTATTAATACTGGTATACATCGTATTATAAGCTTCTTTTTTCCACTGTACTAACGTCTGTTTCTGGGTCATCTTGGTATAAGGCTGCCGCGCAACCGTCATCATTTTTTCTACCATGGAGTCTACGTCCATCCCTGACCCGCTCAATCCATATACACGGTTAGAGCTACTCCCGCTTACACTACTTGTCATCCATGACAACCCCCTTTTATTACACTACAAAATTATATTTTTTGGTCAATCAGCGCACCGACAAGGTCGTGAATTTTTGCTACTACATCTAATATTTCTTTGGGAGGCGCTTCTTTAAGTACTTTTTGTGTTTTAATATCCACAATTTGCACTATCAGCCTGTCCGTTTTTTGGTGTAAAACGAATTTAAGATCGGTATCGAGATAGTGCATAAAGTCATTAAGGCCCTCAGTGACAGTCTCCATGCTCTCTTTGCTACACTTATCTGTATCTTCCGTTTTTTCCGTTTTATAGGCTTCTTCGTTCACCGGGAAACTGCTACTGCTTTTTACTACCAAATCTTCCTGGGGCATACTATTCGGTCTAGCAGCTACTGAATTCCCGGTAGTAGCGTTGTTTGAACTGGCACTCCTAATTTCCATAGATATCGCCTCCGTGCTTTCGATGTTTCCTTTATATGTATATCGGCATATAAAGGAAAAACTTAAGGCTTCCTTGCCTTAATATCCTTTAATACGTCTAAAATTCCGTCTTGCGCTGGAGTGGCGGCTTGTTTATTTTCAGCTACAATGGCGTCATACAACTCACCACGGTAGATTTTGATTTCTTTAGGAGCTTCAATGGCTAGACGGATATTTTCTCCTTTGGTATCGACAATGGTAATGATAATATTGTCATCAATCACAAGCCTTTCACCGACTTTACGGGTAAGTGCCAACATGCTATTTACCCCCTTTGCCTGGCTGCTTGTCAAACCCATTGGGGAACAGGCGATGCCGGGTAGTGTAAGGGGTTTTTTCCAGTACCATTTGGATGGCAATTCGGCTTTGGGTATTGATAATAACCGGCGCTAGCAAATTGGCCGTCATTTCTTCCGAATTGGCAGGTACGCTGACAATACTGATAATGTGTGGCGGATTAGCATCAGTAAGCCCTAATTCGCTTACAAGCTGGTCATCAAGGGTAAACTTGTAGTCTTGGAAAAAAGCAAATGGATCTACCACAATAAAGGTTAAATTCGGTTCGGCCAAAGATTGTAAAAAGGCAAACGGATTATCTGGCGCCGATGGCAGGTAAGCGAATTCCCGTTCTTTAGGAAAACCTGGTAGTCCATGGGGAAAATGAATCTGGCTATCTTCGGGAACCTCTATTTCTCCAAATCGTACGGAACGAATTAGCATAATGCACTCCTCGCGTAATTTTCTGTTATATCTGGATATCTACATTACTATCGACATACCGATAGTTCACTTGTGGATATTGCAACATGGTTAAATCAACGGTCCCGCGTTGCAGTTCCCCATCTACTGTACCCTGGTTAAGGCTAATGTTTAGCCGACCTGAAACAACTCTAACCTCAGCCGCATGCGGCGTCACCTTGATAGTCGGTTCAGCAACACTGGCAATGTTAATCTCCAACGGGGTTGGGTCCATAGACGCCTTAGCCAATTGTGCCAACGGATTGCCTTTGTTTTCAATCTTGGATAGCATAACGCCTTCACTGGCAATTTTACCAATGGCTGCGTAGACTGTCTTCATACCTTTACGGGCATTGTCACGGTCAAAATCGACATTGTTTTTTATGCCACGGGAGTAATTGCTGGGATAATTGTCAATAGTAAGCTCAGCCGCCGGTTGATGAATCTCTAATTGGACCGGTTGGGAGGATATCTGCACTTCCGGGTCGTTGATCTTCAAGTACAACATTGGATCTGTGACGTTAAGCCTGGCTTTTACATCCTGTTGCGTTACTCTAACTTGAAACATCGGTTATCCCCCCCTTTTTTCGAACTATTAGCTTAAGAAGTCTACCAGTGAAGTCGGCATAATTTTTCCACCTACAGCCAATGCGCTACGGTATATATTTTGGGCTGTATTGAAATCAGTAATAGCCTTAGCCATATCAATATCTTCGGTATTAGCTATATCTGTCTGAATAACGGTGTTCTGATTTAGCAACATATTGTACGCCATTTCATACATGGACATCCGCGCCCCCAAATTGGTTTGAGATTTCAACTGCAGATTGTGGTCGTCACTAACATATTGAGTTGCCACGGAGGATAGCCATTCTACATCAGGGCCGTTACCCTGCGGTAAGTCGAAAGAATAAGCGTCATTAACCATATTTTTCGAATTTGCTGCGATTGTCATGGTTAAGCCACTTAAGCCGCTTATTGTTGTGTCACTTGGCAGTTTAATTTCCGTGGAAGTCCCTGTAGTTGTAATAAATGAATTAGACTTAGCTATAACCGTGTAAGTATCCGTAGTTTTATTGGCTGTATTTGTAGGGATATGTAACACCACACCTGTTGCCAACTGGATATTGGCAGTCGAAGAAGTTTTCCCCGTATCGGTATCTGTAGTAATGTCATAGGTAATGTTGATAGCCGGATCTCCGTTTATTTCGGTTATTTTTCCATTTTCATCTACTCCGGTAATAGCTACAGTATAGGGACCCGCAGTTAGATTTCCCGTCACTGTCGCCGCACTGCCAGATGAATTGGTCTGGGTTACATTATAATTACTCAAACTAGTCCAGGTGCTGCCGCCATCACTGGAATAGGACGCCGCCGTTACCTGTCCTGAACTGTCGATATCGTCAATTCGAACACTATTAGGAATGGATTCTGTATTAGTTGCTGTACCTGTTATTGTGGCAGCGCCACCGCTGGCATTACTCTGAGCAACATCGAAAGCGTCTTGCGGTACTCGGAAGGAATAGACATCAGCGTGGATAGTGCCGTTGGCATCTGCTGTTTCACTTTTGTTATTTGTATTATCGGCAATACTAAAGGTTACACCATCCGCAAAGACTATCTTCGCGGGGTTATTTGCGATATTAATAGAAGGTATCGTAGTAGGATTTGTCGCATTGTCGACCGGTATATCAGTCCATTCGCTACCATCTTTGGAATAAGCTACAGAGGTTACATGACCCGTAGCATCAGCATTTTTTATTTTTATATCGTAATTGGCGTAACCCGCTCCCGTATATTTACCGCCAACTGTACCAGTACCACCAGCAGAGTTAGTCTGAGTCACGGTAGATGTTTTGCGTAATTCATTTTTGATTTCCAGTAAGTTATTAAGCACACTCAAGGTTTTCTGCCCATAAATAGTTTTTTCAGCACCAAACACATCAGTACCTGTCAAGTTGACACTATCCTGAGTCGGATTAACCGCCCCTGCTTGTATTGGCATGGAAATACGGCTGTTGTCGCCATTATATATCACAACTTCTTTGGTTAAATCAGAATTTGGGTCTTTAATTGTCGTACGCACAAAAGGCTGCGTGGAATCATTTTGTCCGCCGAACAGATATCTATCGCCAATTTTTGTATTGCCCAGCGACACCACTTGGTTAATTAAACCATCGATTTGGGCACCAATGGTGTTTAAGGCATCGGTCGGTTTGGTATCGTCGGCACTAACTACCAACTCTTTTACCTTAATCATAACAGAACTTAAATCAGACATAACTCCGTCGGTGTTTTCCATCCAGGACTGTGCATCCTGCAAATTCTGGGTATATTGTTCATTGAGTACTTGACTGGTTTTGTAGGTTAAATCCCGTACGGCCCTGACCGGATCATCGGACGGGCGATGCAGCGATTTGCCGTCTGATAGTTGTTCTTGAAGAGTATTCTGCGTTTCCATGGAATCATTAAGACTACGCAGAAAGTTGTATCTCATCATATTACTAGAAATTCTCAAATTAATTCACCTCGTTTATCGGCCCACTACGCCGGTGCTATTGATCAGTTTATCAAGCATTTCATCCATTGTCGTCAAGACTCTAGCGGCTGCGTTATAGCCTTTTTGAAATTTAATCATATAGGTCATTTCTTCGTCCATGTTAACACCAGAAATGGATTCGCGCCAGTTGACAATCTGATCAACCAAGGTTTGCTGGTTGTCTGCTGTGTTCTGGGCATTTTGACTTTGTACACCTAGAGCACCGATTAAGGAAGTGTAATAGCCATCAAGTGACATCTCGCCAAGTGTTTCAGACGTGTCTGTCTTCAAACGGGTTCCCAAAAGGACGGCATTATCGCCGCTGGCTACATTACCTTTGGAAACGGTAAAGAAATATTGGTCTGTAGCTTTGTTACCAGTAGTACCCGTTTTATCAGCAATTTTCATAGTAAGGGTAACTCCGTTAACAGCAAAAGAAAATGTACCATCAGTAGAAACCACACCCGCAGGATTTTTGCATAAGACCGGAGTGGTTGACCATGTAGTTCCACCATCCGTAGAATACTTAATTTGTTTAATATGCCCTGTAGCAGTATCAATACTGGCTGTCGTACTGTCATAGGGCTGAACAATCACCGACGTAGCAACATCCCCATTAGAGTACTTACCTTCGGCTTTAACTATATTAGCGGCACCGCCAGTGGCATTGCTCTGAGTAATATTGAAATTACTATCGGCGCTGTGGTTAGTTAAGGTGAAGCTGTATGTGTCACCAACTTTATTTAAACTAGTACTACTATTTTTTAAATACATATCAACATTTAGACCATTAATATTCAATTGCACATGGTTCCCACTAACTGGAGTAGGATATGATGGATCTGTTGAATCTGGAATCCATGTTGTACCGCCATCAATAGAATACTGAATACCGTTTATTTCATTCGGCGTAACCGTCGTATCAATGCTTGCTACTTTAACCGTTACCGCCGTCGGCGTAGTCCCTAACGTATAGCCGGCGGTAGTCGCATTTGTGGCAAAAATGGTAGATGTACTGCCATTTGCATTACTCTGGGTAACCCCAATACTGCTTCCCGACGACTTTGCTGCAATCTTAGCCGTACCACCAGCGGCAAACAAATCCGAATTTACCTCAAGCGCTTTAATCCAGTCATATTTGTCAAAGTTCTCAGTTGCGTTGGATGAGTAATCTATCGTTGATTTACCAAAAAAATTGTTGCCTGTCGAGTTATCAGTTCCGTAACCACTGCGATGCACAGCATTGAAGTCTTGCAATAAGAATTGACTCATACTGCTGAGATCATTCAAATATTTCTTTATACCAGTTTGCTCTGAATCACGCATATCAAGCAGGCTCTTCATTTCGCCATTAGTAAAGCTCAGTGGAGTGTTCTTCCCCGCTATGCAGACTTCATTCAATTCATAACCAGCAGTGCCATAATCATCATCTAATGATAACGTTTTTGCTTCCAATTTAGTGCACTGAGTGCCATCCACCAAAGTCACACTGGCTGACTGTACGGTGAAACTGCCATTTGCTTCCTCATATACTCTGGTATCTACCATTTTTGAGAGTTGTTCTACCAGATAGTCTCGCTTATCCCGTAAGTCGTTGGCATTATCAGTGCCACCTGCTTCAACTTTGACAATCTGTTTATTAAGAGTAAAAAGCTCTGCTGTAATCTGGTTAATTTTATCTACCTTTAAATCAATGGTAGCATTAATATCTGTAGCCATGTCTTTAAGTTGTTTGGCGCCAAGCTGTATCGCGTTCGCCAATTGCACACCGCGCTCGCGAACAGTGGTGCGAGTTCCATCATCTGACGCATTGGTCGATAATGTCTGCCAGGAATCCCAGAAGGAATTCAAGACCGACTGCATTCCGGTATCACTAGTCTCGCCAAAAACACTCTCGATCTTGGACAAATACGTCTCCGTGTTTTGTATATTGCTAAGGGTGGACGTTTCTTTCCACATTTGTTTATCAATGTAACTGTTTCTCGCCCGCAGTACTGACTGAACATCGACACCGGTACCGATCTGAAAGCTACTGCCATTCGCATAAACGGTCTGAGGATTTGTTGCGGATAAACTCGTTATTTGCCGGGAATATCCATCAGTACTGGCATTGGAAATATTGTGTCCTACGGTATCAAGGCCAACCTGCTGCGCATATAGGCCAAGTACTACTGTGTTTAAACCACCAAAAGTGGACCGCATTGTATCAACTCCTATACTTTCTGATCAATAAAACTTCTGGCCTGTGCCGGCTTATCTGGCTGTCCCTGGGGAGCATAGGTGGGGTCAGAGGTATTTTGCGCCAAAATATTGATATTAAAATTAACAAACTTCATGGCTTGTTGAAGAAGCTTGGTATTTGCCTCATTCAGTGTAGAAAGTTCAGTTACTATTGTACTTAATTTATCAGAAATCTGAACAAACCGTTCTGCGGCGTCACCCTTTACCAACACTTGGATCTGTGACAATGTTATTTTTTTACAGTCGAGGTTATGCTCAGCAGCAATTTCTTGAATTATACTGCCCCGTACCTTTTCTATCTTCGCAATTTGCAGGATCAAAATTTCTTCCTGTTTGGTAATAACTTCAAGCTCCTTAGGATTACCACCTGAAACTAAAATAACGCGTTTACTTTCGCTAAGTTTTACTATGCCCTGATACAAATTAACTAGTTCTGTTAACAAGATAGTAAGCCTGTTGAGTTTTTCTTGCACAACTTCCTCCTCTAGCGCCAGTTATTTGGCCGCGAATATCCTAGTATTTTTTCGGCAATTTCCTGTGAATCCACCTGATAATTACCTGCTGCAATTTTGTCTGATAGGTCTTTTACCACCTCTTCACGCACTTCCGGCATTGCCTTAATTTTTTGCAGATATTGCCCAAATTCCTGGGCCTGGGAAGATAAGACAACTTCGTCTGGCTGCTGATTAGAAATCGTCTTTTCGACCTTACTGCTTATACCAATTTTATTTTGGTCACCATATGCCTTAACTACATTTTTAACGCCTTGACTTGGAGTAATCATTTCCCGCACCTCACAACTCTCGCATTTCTTCTAATTATTATATCGAAAAAAACAGCAAGGATATTAAATCCTTGCTGAAAATATTTTTATTTTATTAGACTCAACCTATTTATCCCCCAAACTGCCGTACATCCGCGACCGGCTTTTTTGCGGTTGCGCATGCTGTTCATGTGTTTCATGCCGTTCATCGGTTTTTATCTGATCCAGGATATTTTTACTGCATTTATCACATAAACGCCCCTCGGCAATTAAGGTGCCACAGGTTTCGCAGGGATAGGAAATCGCACTGCCCATGATGCGGCCGCTATGAAGCAAACGCAGTATTATCTTGTGTTTAACACCAGTAGCCTGATGGATTTCTTCTAACGTAGCTTTGTCTACATCACGCAGATACTCTACTACTTTTTCCGCATCGTCTTCTTGTCGGCGGTAACATTCCGGACACACTCGCGCCGCATTTTCGACATACAGCTTTCCACATTCCGAACAATTCGCAAGTCCCATGATCTTGCCCCCCTTTTTCTGTATAGGCTGCAATAAAATAGTTGCTTCCTACGATACATTCTTTATTGCACTACTATAATTATCGTTATTATATAGTATTTTCGCTTTATAGCCTAGGCCTTTAGACTCATTTCTGAAATAATAGATATTTTTTTATTTCATTAGGCAGGATTATGACGGTTTTTATCTAATTAACAATATTGCTTATTCAGCGCTTTCTTACCCTAACAGAAAGTATAAAGCTTTCTTAAAAGCAGGATAAGGGCAACATCGGCTTCCGCTTTCGCCAAAGGCTCGGCGCAAGCCGTGTTTTCTTTATAATTACGGAAGCCAGCCATGTCATTATCTAGGTGCTGGTCTCCAACGAAAGGCAGTTTGTCGTGTATATGCTAACGCTCATGCAGGACCCGGAAATTTATGCGGGCGATATGGAAGCCTTCCATGGTATTTTTGCCAATCTTATGCAGCTTATTCAGCTAAAAAACGCCAAACTATTTCTCCACAGTCAACAAGTAGCCAACTATGCGGTTAGTGTTGCCGCTAAAATGCGCCTTCCCCGAGAAGAGATTGAGCGTATTCGTTTGGCCGCACTATTACATGACGTGGGGCATATTACTGTACCCAATCAGGTGCTGGCTAAAGTGCCTTATTTGTCCACTCGTGAGATGAGTGTGTTCAAAAGTCACTGCAATGCTGGCAGTTACATGTTGGAAAATATCCCCTCCTGTCAGGAGCTTATTCCGTATATCCGTTTCCACCATGAACGGTTTGACGGCACAGGCTACCCTAAACGGCTAAAAGGTGTGAATATCCCGCTTGGTGCGCGGATTATTGCCGTGGCCAATCACTATGACCGGTTTATTAATCCATGTACGCAGAACTGGGTCAAGACTAAGGATGAAGCCGTCGGCGAACTCTTAAGTCTGTCAGGTATGGCGTTTGATTCTGAGGTCGTTCGTGCATTTATTGATGCGTTGGGATAGGTTGGTGAGGGGTTTTACTTTTGGCATTGCCCCAAAAGTAACAAAAAGTCTAGGCCATGAGCCTCCAAAAGCTGAAAAGCCGGGCGATATTCCTAAAATCCGTAAACTCGCTGCGCTCAAACAGTACGGATTTTTTTACGGAATACCGCCCGGCTTTTCTCCTGTGGAACGGTTTTTCCGGCAAAGGCCGCGGGGGTTGCCGGGGTCACTATTTAACCGCTTTTAATTGGTGAATGGCTGCTTCCTGCTGAAATAGGCGATTGTTAAGCAGGTCAAACTTGGCATTTAATTCAGTAATATCCTCTTTTGTGGCAGCTCGTCCAGTAAGTACATCAAGATTATGGCCGATGTTGTGAAGTTGGGCATTAACTTCTTCTGAGTTATGCCGGAGAGCATGAATAAAGCGGCTATTCTCTATCTGCTGACCTTCGATATTATTAACGGTGGTTTTTAGTTCAGCGATATCTTCTCTAAGCTGCTGTTGGCTTTCCTCCATACGGTCAAGACGTTCGGTAATTTGCTGCTGGCTTTCCTCCATACGGTCAAGACGTTCGGTAATTTGCTGCTGGCCTTCCTCCATATGGTCAAGACGTTTGGTAATTTGCTGCTGGCCTTCCTCCATATGGTCAAGACGTTTGATAATTTGCTGCTGGCCTTCTAAGAGTTGCCTTAATAAGGTTTCCATTAGTAACACCTTCTTTTAAAACTATTATATCCTGCTAAAGGCAGACTGGGCAATAGTAAATTATCTTGCCCCGCTCGCTAGTGCCAGACCCCTCACTGTTACTGCGCCAGCTTCCTTCAATACTTTGGCACACTCCTCCATAGTAAGCCCACTGGTAAAGATGTCATCCACCAATAGAATATGTTTTCCTGTTATAAGCTCTGGGCGCGTTACTGTAAACGCGCCTTTGATGTTTTTCCGGCGATCTTTCAGAGTAAGCTCCCATTGGGGCGCAGTAGGTCTGGTACGCGCAATTGCTTCTGTCCAGATAAGCTTCTGACGTGCTGCCCAGGGTTTGAAGACAAGTGCCGTTTGGTTAAAGCCGCGTTCCTGGAGACGGTCATTATGAAGCGGTACAGGTACAATAGCCTCCATGTCCGCGTATTGTCCACTGGCTATCGCATAGTCAAGCAGCTGACCCAGTTTTGCGGCCTGCCTGGTCATGCGGCGAAATTTCATGTCCCGGATCAAACGCTGGACTGGGCCGGTATAGTTAGTAACTGTCACACACTCGTCCAGCCACCGGAGATTGTGGAGAACTAAGGCCACTTGCCGCTGTTTGGCGATCTGGGCAAGGCAGGTTGAACACCAACCTGTGCCGTCGGCCCACTCCTTGCAAGCTGGACAGCGTTGGGGAAAGAGTAAAGCAAGCAGTGCTGTCCACCAATCTTTTAGCATAGACTCTCGCCCCGCAAACGTTCTGCCAGCAGTGAATAACGACGACGGGTGCGGTCACTCATAACTGCCGTATTGAGCGCCGCACGCGTGCCAAGCAAAATAACGCGTTCTTTGGCTCTGGTTACCGCCGTATACAACAAATTGCGCTGCAGCATGATATGATGGCCAGGGGTAAGCGGCATAACAACAACCGGATACTCACTGCCTTGACTTTTGTGAACACTCATGGCATAGGCCAGCGTTAGTTCGTCATACTCCCCTTTTTCATATACAACATCCTCTTCCGGGTAATGAACAAGCACTTTACCGTCAACAATCGCCCGAATAAAACCAATATCGCCGTTAAATACCCGTTTGGTGTAGTTGTTGCGGATTTGCATAACTTTATCACCTTCGCGCAGCACCTGATTGACACCCTGTAAATAGTCCTTACCGTCAACCGGGGGATTGAGCGCTGCTTGCAGTAATCGATTGAGATTCTCAACTCCGCATGGCTGTCGGTGCATGGGAGATAACACCTGAACATCGCGCCAGCTGTCAAACCCCTCTTGTGCCAGTTCCTTTTGGCACAGATCAACAATGGCCTGAGCCGCTGCCTCACTGCCTTCTAGTTCACGAAATTGAAAATCAAGACTACCGTATTCGGGTAGGCGTCCCCGGTTGATCCGGTGGGCGTTAAGTACAATCATACTCTCACCTGCCTGACGAAATACCTCAGTCAACCGGACAACCGGAATAGCGGCAGAGCGGATAATATCCTTCAGGACCGAACCCGGACCGACTGCTGGCAGCTGATCAACATCACCCACCAGCACCACACGGCAGCCATCCGGCACAGCCTGCAGAAAACAGCCCATCAAAACCATATCCATCATTGAGGTCTCATCAACAATGACCACATCGGCATCCAGCGGGTTCTGCTCATCTCTGGCAAACATCGGGTCCTCTTCCATACCGCCCCCTGCTTCTAGCAGCCGATGAATGGTCGAAGCCGCACGACCGGTCGTCTCAGCCAACCGCTTAGCCGCTCGGCCGGTGGGTGCACCTAGTACGATTTTAAAGCCCTGCTGTTCCAGCAAAGCCAAAATACCTTTTACCGTCGTCGTCTTGCCCGTTCCCGGCCCGCCAGTCAGCACCAGTACACCATGCAACAGTGCTGCCGCTAATGCCTCGCGCTGCTCTACTGCCAAAGTAACACCAGCCGACGCCTCCCAAGCATCCACAAGTGTCTGGCTCTGGCTTTCAATATCAGCAATCGGTTTGGCCTTGTCCCTGAGCGTGAGCAATCGTTCGGTGACCTGTTTTTCAGCCCGGTACAAATAGCGGGGATAGACTAAGGTCATACCGTGAAAATCCTCAGTATATAGCTTGCCTAACTGAATTTGCTCACTGACAATACCCGCGATCTCAGCGGGATCAAGGTTTAAAAGTTTGGCGGTTTCAGCAGTTAGTGTTTCTGTCGGCACACAGCAATGACCTGCCTGCCCTGTCATGAGCAAAGCAAACTGCACCCCAGCCGCTAAGCGCGAGGGATGTCCCCGGTCAAAACCTACCGCCATGGCAATCTGATCGGCAATACGAAAACCAATGCCTTTTACCTCTTCGGCCAAGCGATAGGGATCGGCCTCTAATACGGCTACTGAGTCTGAACCATAGCAGGCAAAAATTCGAGCCGCGTAGGCACCGGTAACCCCATGCATTTCTAGATAAAGCATAACCTCTTTGAGCTCAGCCTGTTCGGCAAAGGATTTACGGATCTGCTCTACCTTTTTGCTGCCAATTCCCTCGACTTCAGCCAATCGGTGCGGCGACAACTCCATAATCTCCAGAGTACGCAAACCAAAATGCTTGACCAACCGGGCCGCCATAGCCGGCCCAATTCCTTTGATCGCCCCAGAAGCCAAAAAACGTTCGATCCCCGTTTCAGAGGTTGGCGCAATCCGCCGGCAGCTAATGGCCTTAAACTGTCGCCCATAGCGGGCATGCTCTACCCAGTCTCCTGTTAGCATGACCTGCTCACCCACCAAGGGAGGTGGAAAATTACCTGTTACGGGCACAATGCCGCTTTCACTACTTGGCTTAAGGCGAAACACAGTAAAGCTGCCGTCAACTGCCTGAAATGTTATATTTTCAACAATACCTTCTAGTTTATTCTCCACATTGTTACTCCCACTACCTAGGATAATTCCAAACATAAGTTCCTGTTTCTTTATTCGCACCAGCTGGGATAAAATCCTGCCTATTTTTTTCACTTGACAAGCAGGATTTTTCTTATAAATGGAGTACTTTATAAATAGCTGTACTATTACTACAATAATTTACAAATTGTGAGGCATAAATTGTGAAAGAGCATATGTACACCTACCATTATTTTCAGAACCGTACCATTCAACGCCCGTCCCGCTTCCCTGATTTTATCTTCCACATGGTACTCGTATCTTCAACTATGTATATTGTTGCTACACTTTATTTTGCACACTAAAAAAACAAAGCTTACAGGTTACATGAACAAGGCCCTGCTTACCACATCCCGGTAAACAGGGCCTTTCTCTTTGCACTACAGCTTTTCGGCAATTATCTTAGCCAGGTCGTTAATACTGGTTGTCAATGTTTCCAATCTCGCCTCAATACGTACCAATAAGTAGGCAGCCACTACCATCGGAAAACCGTAGCTGGAAGCATAGATAAGCATCTGTTCCACAGCATTTCCTCCTTTCCCAATGCGCAGTTTAGCTCCATAGTGAGAAAGCGCCCCAGCTAAGCTAGAGCGCTCCTCCTTAGAGAGCCTTACACCAAGGCCACAGTATCCAGACTGCGAATGCGGGCTTCTACTTTTTCTGCCAATACGCTGCCTTTGATCTCAAAGATATTTTTGGTGATAATGTCTTGCATCACGGTCTGCGCCTGCGCCAATGTCAGGTCGTCTTTGGGATCAACCACACTGATGGTTGTCTCCGTACCGGCACTGGTGCGAAACACCAACTCCAGTGTCTTAGTCATGATTATTCCTCCTTTCTAATAGGTGTTTTTTACTGGTTAACAAGGTTGTTCAAGTCTTGTCGAACAATGTCTACCAGCGTGTTCTTCTGCAGACCAGCCAAACCCTCTGCGACTGCGAAAACATCACTATCAGCTGCCGCCGCTTTGACGTTCGCGAATGTCCGAGACCGGTAAACCGGATCACCGGAAGCATTTACACCAGTCTGCACCTTGAGAACCAGCTTGACGCTCTGCGGTACTTTTACTACTGCCATTTTGCTCACCCCCTTTACACTCTCATACATTCCAGGGATTTGCGATTTTAAACGGGGAAGAGAAATTTTACTTTTGGCATTGCCCCAAAAGTAACAAAAAGTCTAGGCCCCAAACCTCCAAAAGCTGAAAAGCCGGGCGATATTCCTAAAATCCGTAAACTCGCTACGCTCAGACAGTACGGATTTCTTAACGGAATACCGCCCGGCTTTTCTCCTGCGGAACGCTTTTTCCGGCAAAGGCCGAGGGGCTACGGGAGTTACGTGAGGTGCTGGGGTAACTACCTTATTTTTCTAAAAAAAGTATAACCCAGCTGCTAAAGGCTGGGTTATACTGCTATAATCATGGATAAGGGACGAGTTCGCCGCTCGTCCCTAAACTGAATACTGGAGGTGATTGCCATGCGCCTTGAGACTAAACACTTCAAACTTACAGTCTCAGAATGATACTGCGTATCATTACTGAGTTTTTCCGTTAAACCTCCGGCTCATAGAACGCTCCTGTTGACGCAGGGGCGTTCTTATTTATCCTATGTTCATTATACCCTTTTCAGCAGTATTTTAAAAGAGATTTTTCGCCAATTCTTTTTTAAGCCGGGCTAATCCACGCTGGCGCAAACTATATACTGCCTGCGGTGAAATTCCGAGCTCTGCAGCCACTTCACCTAACCGTGCTTCTTTGAGCAAAGTCCGCACTACAGCTACCCGCTGCTTGTCAGGCAAGGTAACTAAGGCTTGGCGAACGGCGGTAGTGACCAAACTTGCCTCAACTGCAGCCTCTACATTGTCAACAGCAGCCAGAGTTTCCAGCCAACTAGGCGCTGCCTTTTCCTCATCTTCTGTACCTCCTCCGGTTAGCGGCAGCTCCTGCTGCCAGCGCCGCCGTTCCCGCTTAAACAAGTTCCAGACCGCATACTTGACCCGGCTCTCAACATAGCCGGCAAACCGCACACCGGCAGCCTGGTCATAGCCCTGTACTGCCGCCGCCACTGCCAGCCACCCTTCAGCGGTGGCTTCTTCTTTTATCCCTGCCAAATGCGGCTGATTGGCATACTTCTTCACCAAACCGGTAAACCGCTGACAAACCTCCGCAAATGCTGCCCCGCCCGCACTTCCTGTCTGGGCTTTTATAACCAACTGTTCCAAACTCATTATCCTCACCTGTCGGCGAGGAACCGGTCCCTCTATATTAGCGCTTGCGGTAAGAATAGCATTACCGGCGAGAAAAAAACAAAAGCCGAGCTGGCTCAGGTTGATGACTGAGCCAGACCGGCTTTGAGAAAATGGACTGCAAATCAGGATAAGTCAAATCTGACCCCAGTTACACTATGACTGGGTGTCTGTTCTATGTTATAATAAAGTAAATTATCTCGGCATTGCAAAAAGGGGGGTATGGGGTGGAGGAAATTCTAAAGCAAATTCTTGATGGACAAAAACAGCTGTTTACTGAGGTTACGCAGATTAATTTCAGGCTTGATGGTGTGGAGGTTGCGCTTAAGGAAAACATTGACGTCTCCAAGGGTTTAAAACACTGGCATGAAGAAATTAATGCCCAGGTGCATGGACTTGCACATAACCTCAATACGCTGACCGGTGTAATGAATAAACTGGATATTAGATTCAATAAGACGGACGAACAGTTTGATCGCATGGCAAACGATGTTATCTTTCTTGTTCGCAAGGCTAGTGAACACGAGCAAGATATACGGCAGCTAAGCCGAGCGAAATAGAAAAACTAGCGCCTACCGGACACCGGTAGGCGCTAGTTTTTTCTCAAATAACGCAAGTCAGACCACGTTACCCTTCTATCCATGAGTATACACGCTGCTGGTTATGAATGCCCAGATGCTAGGCGCACCGAGAACCGTAGCGGAGACGTACACGGAGTACGTTGAGCAACGGATCGCAGGAGCAACAACGCAAATGGGCGTTCAGAGCCAGCAGCCATTGAACGTAGTGCAAAGTCACTGGAGTACGTTGAGCAACAGATCGCAGGGGCAACAAAGCAGATGGGCGTTCAGAACCAGTAGCCCCTGAAAGAGGTGCAAAGCTTATTCTGTCATTTCCAGCCATACGATGTACTTTTCGTCAAGTTCAGCCTGCCTGGCCGCATATTCGTCAGATAACTCCCGACTGAGCACGGCATCAGCATGACTGGCTGGATCATTTAGCCTGACCTCAAGAGCTGCCAGGTCGTGCTCCAGCATGGCAATCTCCTCTTCCAGTTTTTTAGCTAGCTTATCTGTATCAGGCTTACGCCAATTGGCCCCTTTACCGGTGCCTTGCGTTTGCGCCAGTTTTTCCGGCTTACCCTTTTGTTTCTTTTCAGCAGCAGCGGCCTGACTGGACGCTTGCGCCGCCGTTTTGGCTACAGCTGTTTTTTTATCATGATAATAACTGTAATTACCGGCATACTCGGTCAGTTGCCCGCCGTCTAGCTCGACCATGCGGTTCGCCACTTTATCAAGAAAATACCGGTCATGGGACACTGTTAAAAAAGTGCCGGGAAAGTTCATAATAGCTTCTTCCACCGCTTCCCGTGCGGCAATATCCAGATGGTTGGTAGGTTCGTCCAAGATGAGAAAGTTGGCCCCGGCCAACATGAGCTTTAACAGCGCCAGCCGTGCCTTTTCGCCACCGGATAGGTCACCTACCAGTTTGTACACATCCTCGCCACGAAACAGAAAGGCTCCTAAGTAATGCCGCGTCCGTTCCTCACTAAAAGCGAACTCCCTCATAACCTCATCAAGCACACTGTTGCTGTCAGTCAACGTCTCATGTTCCTGAGCAAAATATCCCAGCCGCACCCGGCTTCCCAGCTTGACCTTGCCATAATTAGCCGTGATATCCCCGGTTAGCAGCTTTAACAGTGTCGTCTTACCTGCCCCGTTTGGCCCCACCAGCGCCACGCCATCGCCGCGTCGCACCAATAGTGACACCTTGTCAAGTACTGTCTTATCGCCATAGCCAGCCACAACCTCACCCAGCTCGGCCACCCGTTCGGCACATTCTGCCGGTGGATTAAAGGTGAAAAAGTCAAATCCTTTCATATCTTCCGGCTGGGCCAGCCGCGCCAACCGGCTGAGCTGACTTTGCCGCCCGCGCGCCTGTTTAGACTTAATGCCTGCCCGGTAGCGATCAATATATTCCTCTGTTTTTGCAATAAACGCCTGCTGCTTGCCGTACGCCTTTTCCTGCGCTGCCAGCTTTTCTGTTTTTTTCGCCAAATATTCACTGTAATTGCCACTATAATCGGCGATACTACCATTTTCAATAGCCAGAATTCGCTCAGCTACGGTATCAAGAAAGTAGCGGTCATGGGATATCACCAGCACAGCCCCGGAATAACCTGTCAAAAATTCCTCCAGCCACTCCACCATCCCCAAATCAAGATGGTTAGTCGGTTCATCCAGAAATAGAAAATCAGGCTGGCGAATAAGTGCCCGCGCCAAACAAATCCGAGTCTTTTGCCCCCCGGAAAATTCATTAGTACGGCGCGTCAAGTCTTCGGTCGTAAAGCCTAAGCCAAAGGCTATCCGGCGCACGGAATTCTCAACCTCATAGCCACCGCCCCGCTCAAAGCGCTCGACAGCCTGTGCATACTCCTTCATACACTTGTCAAGCTTGTCTGCTGCCTTTTCACTGGCTATTGCCGCCTCCAACCGGCGCATATCTTGCTGCCAGCCCAGCACATCGCCAAACGCACCTACCAGTTCCTCATATAGCGTATTATCACCCAGACCGGTATCCTGCTCCACATAGCCAATTCGTTCACCGGGAGTCAAGGCCACATGGCCGCTGTCTGGCTTTTCGAACCCCAGTAAACAACGCACCAGTGTGGTCTTACCCACACCATTAGGCCCAATCAAACCCACCTTTTCCCCACGCCGCACTTGAAAATTAATATCTGCAAAAATAGTTTGTATCCCATAGGCCTTACTCAGGCCGCGAACTTCCAATAAACTCATTTGTTCCCTCCCTGTCTGCACTACTATTGTACCGATTAACGCAATTAGATACAAGTGCGAGATTGCGGCGCAAGCTCACCCCTGCTGCTACTCTTATTTCACTTGCCAATAACTTACTTTTCTGTTAGTATAAAAACAAATCCTGAACATATGTTCGTAATCTTAGGAGGTATCACTATGACCCCATCTATACCTATTCATGCACAGATCGCGGCGATTGTACCCTGCTATAGCTCCTCAGGTGACAGCACTACCATATTCTCTATAAACGGCAGCGCAACCATTCTTTCTTCCCGCGTCCGCGCTGTCATTCAGCGACTGGCCAAAAGCCGGGCTGTTGACCTGACGGCGCTGCGAAGCCAAGTCCGTGCTCTTACCGAGAGAACAAACCTGGAACCGCTCCCCTTAGCGCCAGGGCTTGTCCTCGTCCCGGTTAAGGTTCGCCAACCCCGAATAGCCGGTGATCCCACCACCGGCTATATCAATTTTTACGCCGTTGACACCATCTGTCCCAATACAAACAAGCCTTACCAAACAACCATTATGCTATCTGGAAAAACGGAAATCCCGGTACTCTGGACAACCGCCACTGTTAACCGCCAATTGGCGCTGGCTCGCCTGGCCGCCCATACAGCGCCTACTACTCAACCACCTGCTGCCAGTATATTGCGGGAATCCTTCCCCGGTTACGAACCGGAGTTACTAACCCTGGCGGTAAAGCTAATTGACATTTTCCAAGACATATTGAGCAGCAAACAACGCCAGTAAAAAAACCGAGATTGCTTCGCTAACGCTCGCAATGACCAAGTGGTTGCTCATTGCGAACGCAGCATGGCAGTCTCACGCTAATATTACCTGTCTCTGCGAACCGCCACATCCTGCTGACTTTGCCTCAGCAGCGCTGACACTACGACCGTAAACTGTTCGCTAGTAAGCCGTCCGGTTAAATCAAGTACATGCACCACCGCCCCCCGGCACAATGGCAATATCTCAGTCACAGGCCGCGATGACCGTGGCGCATTGACCACTGTCAATACAGTCAATTCCTCGGCCAGCCGCCGTAGAATCGCCGGGGTCAAATCATCAGAGCCGCAATCCACCACAATAGTATCATATTCCTGGCCGCCGTCTGTTAGTTCATTGACCAAGTACCGTAGCAGTTCTTCTACTTCATATTCCATATTATGAACAAGAATCACAAAGCTGGCAGCAGGTAACCGCACAAATTTCATCATAATAATCCAAGCCCATATCTCCTTGCTGGCATACCATAAACCATATAGGGCCAGTGAAACCAGAATAACACTTGCAGAATATGACAAAAACAAACTATCCTACCCCCTTCGCTTTGGGATAGGATAGTATATGCACACTTTTATATTAATGCAACTATTCCAGCACTACAATCTTATTTCTAATTGCATACAACACCGCCTGCGTGCGGTCGACCACATTGATCTTGCGAAAAATATTTGTCAAGTGATTCTTAACCGTCTTTTCACTTAAAAATAGCTTCTGGGCCACTTCCTGATTATTCATTCCCCGCCCGATAAGCTGCAGCACTTCCACCTCACGATAGGTCAGGCGTTCTTCCTTGCGGCGCTCCAGCATGTTCGGAACCTCCAGCCTTCGCTCCTCCTGACGGGAAAGTTCGCCAAATAATCGTTTTGCCAATGTCGGGTAGATAAAAGACTGACCCTCATAGACGAGGCGGATGGCCTTGACCAGCATACCTGGCTCAATATCTTTTAAGAGATAGCCATCTGCACCGGACTTAATAACCTCAATCACATAGTTTTCATCATCATGTATGGTCAAAATAATAATTTTCACCGCCGACTTGGCGGTCTTGAGGCGCTTGGTTACCTCCAACCCATTCATATGCGGCATATTCACATCAAGCAACAGTATATCTGGCTTAAGGCTCTCAAGCTTACTAATGGCTTCTTCACCGTCAGCTGCCTCGCCAATTACATCCAAATCAGGTTCTAAAGATAGCACATTCTTAATTCCCTGCCTAAGAAGCGCGTGGTCATCAGCAATAACTATTTTAATTGGCACTAATTTCACCTTCTACATTTTTTTTAGCATCGGCCCCAACAATCGCTTATATGTTTCAACCCCTGGTTGATCGAACGCATCCACATCAGCCAACTCGCCTTCATAGGCCACTGATAAGGCCAAGAGATATAACAACTCGCCCAGATGAAAGGCATTCATCTCAGGCAGCGCAAATGTGGCATTAAACCTGCCATCCTCACTCAGTGCCGCCGCATTAGCTTGTCTCGCAGCATCCAGCGCCTGACTGAGTCGCAAACCAGAGATGTCTGACAATTTGGCCGCTGTGGGGAAAACATCAGGTATTGGCAGGTCATTGGTCCACGTAGCGACCTTGATAAATTGCACAACCTTATCCTTTTTGCCATCTTGATGCAGCTGCGTCTGGGCATGCATATCTGTTGTTCCCACCGCAACAATCGGCGTCCGTCCGTAGAACACCTCCCGGCCTGCACGATCAGTCCGCTTGCCTAGCGATTCGGCTAATAGCTGGACATACCACTCGGCCACAGACTTAAGATAATCGGCATACGGCATAAATACTTCAATATCCCGCCCATAGTTGGCAGCCGCCAGATACTTAAGTACTGCATTGAGCATAGCCGGATTGCGCCAGATATCCTCCGTCTTACACGCCTCGTCCATATCCCTGGCCCCGGCTAAAAACGCTTCAAAATCAAAACCAATACAAGCCGCTGTCACCAGCCCGACTTCGGAAAACACACTGAACCGTCCGCCAACCCCATCAGGTACACTAAACATAGGCCAGCCCTGCTCAGCAGCCAGCTTATGCAGCAAGGTCTCCTGAGTACCTGTTGCCGGGTCAGTAACAGCCACCACCTGCACTGTAATATTGGAGACTTGTTTAAGAGCATCATAGACCACCATGAAATTCGACATGGTATCCAGCGTAGAACCCGACTTAGAAATAACAACAAGCAAGACTTGGAAAGATCGCCCCGCCCCGGCGTGCGCAGCCGCTGCCCGTGCCTCAGCCTTAATCTGCTCCATAAGCTCCAGCGTTCGGCGCGGATCAATGTTATTACCACTAAAATACAGTTTCGGATACCCCTGCCGCTCCTCACTGCTCTTACCATTCCAGAACTCGCCACAATGCACATCAAACAGTACCTTGTTTCCGAGATAAGAGCCGCCAATTCCAAAGGATAGTACCGCATCCACCTTATATCGCAGTGACTGACCGAATTGTTTGAGCCTGGCAATCGAAGCCGGGCTATTTATATTCCCTTCCTCGACATACGGCAGCTGACTAAATAATACTTTTTCCGGAGTACCGTCTTTTGACAAATGTCCGCGTATTTCACCGGTTGCCCGCATATGCTCAATAGCCTTGTGAGCGGTCTCAGTGCGCGCCGCAATCGCAGCAACATCTTGTTGTGTTATCAAGCCCTGACCATAAAGATTACTATAATCAAAAGAAAAACCTGATGGCAACGCAACTATTGCTGATTGTCTCTCCATGCCTTACCTCCTTATTTCGTCGCCGACGAATCCTTCTCTAACTGCCCCACTGTTTTCATCAAATAGCGCAAGAATTTATCTCTCAGTTCAGGGCGCTTCAACGCATATTCCACCGTCGCCTCCAGATACCCCTGCTTATCCCCAATATCATAGCGGCGCCCCTCAAAATTATAGGCATATACTGGTTTAAAAGCAGCCAAGCGGCGCAGCGCATCTGTCAATTGGATCTCGCCGCCTCGCCCTGGCGGTGTATCTTCCAGGAGATAAAAAATTTCCGGTTCAATCACATACCGCCCTAACACAGCAAGCTGGGACGGCGCTTCTTCCATTGTTGGCTTTTCTATCAAATCAACAGCTCGCCATAGATTATCCTTCACCGGCTCAGCCTTAACAATACCATAGCTTGATACCTTTTCCTTCGGCACTTCCTGCACCCCCAGAATAGTTCCCTGACAGTCGTCATAGGCATCCATCAACTGCCGGAGGCAAGGAACATTGGCATCAATAATATCATCACCAAGCAGCACCGCAAACGGCTCATTGCCAACAAACTGCTTCGCGCACAACACGGCATGCCCCAGCCCCTTGGCTTCTTTCTGGCGCACATAGTGAATCGTGACTTCCGCTAGCTCCTCCACCAGCCCCAACAGTTCGTATTTTCCCTGGGCCTTAAGCGTCATCTCCAGCTCAATCGCCCGGTCAAAATGATCCTCGATCGCCCGTTTATTCCGACCAGTAATAATGAGAATTTCCTCAATACCAGACTGGATGGCTTCTTCGATAATAAACTGAATAGCAGGTTTATCTACAATCGGCAGCATCTCCTTGGGCTGCGCCTTAGTAGCCGGCAAAAAGCGAGTCCCCAAACCAGCCGCAGGAATGATCGCCTTTTTTATTTTTTGGTGGGTTTTAGGCATATCCTCAGTCCTTTCTTTTCATCTTACTCCCGGATCAGCGCCAACAATTCCTTGGTCTTCTCTTCCATCAGCTTAACATCACACCGTGACTCCACATTAAGCCGGAGCACCGGCTCGGTATTCGACATTCTCACATTAAAGCGCCACTTGTCGTACTCCACACTTAGTCCGTCCACGCGCTCAATCTTCAGCGCCCCCGGCATATACTTTTCCTCAATCTGCCCGATAACAGCCCTGGCGTCAGCCACCGTACTGTTAATTTCACCGCTCACCGGATAGCACGCAACTCTTTCCCGCATCAGCTCCGACAACGGCTTACCCTCACGGCAGAGAATCTCCAGCACTAAGAGCCAGGGAATCATGCCACTGTCACAATAGGAAAAATCCTTGAAATAATGATGGGCCGACATTTCCCCGCCATATACAGCATCTTCCTTACGCATCCGCTCTTTAATAAAAGCATGACCGCTTTTGGACAACACCGGCAGCCCGCCTGCCTTCTCCACAAGTTCAATGGTGTTCCAGGTCAGGCGCGGGTCGTAAATAATCTTAGCCCCAGGCCGGCGCTGCAGAAAAGCCTGCGCCAAAAAGCCAACAAGATAATAGCCTTCAATGAAATCCCCTTTTTCATCAAACAAAAAGCACCTGTCAAAATCTCCATCCCAGGCAATACCAACATCAGCACCATTCTCACGCACCACCTTGGCAGTCACTTCACGATTCTCAATCAACAAAGGATTGGGCACTCCGTTAGGGAAGCTGCCATCAGGCTGATGATTAACTTTGATAAACTCAAATGGCAGGTACGGCTCAAGCGCATCAATCACAGCCCCTGCACCACCATTACCAGCATTAACAACTACCTTTAGTGGTTTAAGCGCAGCCTTGTCCACATAGGTGAGTAAGTGCTCGATATAATCTTTTAGAATATCCACATAAGTAACCGTACCAGGAATAATATCCTGACTGACAGGCGGAAACGCACCAGTAACCACCTGTTCTTCCATCTCCTTAAGACCGGTGTCAGCACTGATCGGCCTTGACTCTGCCCGCACCAGCTTCATGCCGTTATAATCTTTAGGATTATGGCTGGCCGTAATCATAATACCGCCGTCCAACTTTAAATGCGCAGTGGCAAAGTAAATTTGCTCTGTCCCGCATAGTCCAATATCAACAACATCACAGCCCATTTCTGTAAGACCTTTAATTACAGCACTTTTAAAAGCAGGCCCTGATAACCGAATATCATTACCAACAGCCACTTTCTTGGCTTTAACTATATCGACAAAGGCGCGCCCCACACGGTACGCCATTTCCTCATTAAGTTCCTCCGGAACCTTACCGCGAATATCATACGCTTTAAATGCAGCACGTTTAATTTCCATAGTGACCCCGCCTCTCTTTTTTCTCAACCATATACTATATACTACACCAGCTAAAAATATTCCTGTACAGCCATAACTGCCAGGAATATTAATTCATGTTTCGCACTTTGTAATGAGCGTAACAATCCAGCTTGCATATCCTTGCCATGTTCATCATAACAAGTTACTATATAAATAACAATAGTAACAAGCTATTCCAATGGAGGGAGTATTTTGACAAACTTTACGCACCGCTTTCGCGGACTTACACCAACAACCCATATCAGCTTAACTGTATTACTATTTTCCATCAGCTTTGCCTGGCTGTTACCCCCAGCCTACGGGAAGGAAAATGGACCTGTCGAGTGGCTGCAGGTCGTCGTTTTAGGTCTTACTGCACTTGTATCAATAAGCGCCCTGTTGCAAACCAACCTAGCCCCAGCCCGCCGACGGCTGTTTGCCTTAACAAGCGTTATCTGGCTACTGAGCATCGCCCGCGAACTCAGTTGGGGCCGAACTTTCTATACCACCAGCACCGGTGGCATACCGTCACTGAAATCCCTGTGGTATGGGCCCTACGTGTACCCGTCCATAGCGGTTATAGTCTTTGCCGCTTTTGGCTATTTTTTCGCCAATGGCATACATAAAGAATTGATTCTTTGGCTTAAACAAGGCATACTTCCCCTTCTGGACTTTGGCATCGTCGGCGCCGCTATGTTTATAGCAGACATGATTGAACACCATTCTGGTGGGGTATTTGGTGCCAGAACCGAGCTTTTCGAAGAACTATGGGAACTCGGAGCATATTGTGCTGTCCTTAGTTTTATGATTAACGTGGTCTGGAGTAAACAGTTCCAAACTGATCAACCAACATTACCGCGAGGAAAAGACAAAGCTATCTGATTCATTAAAAAAATAAGAACAAGGCAGCCCTAACAACGATTTCAAAGCTGCCCTGTTCTTATTATTTTAAAATCACTTTGCCTGCTTTACTCAACAAGACATACTGGCTTTACGCTCGTCCATATACATCGTCAAACCGCACAATGTCATCTTCCTCAAGATAGCTGCCGTTTTGCACCTCGATGATCTCCAGCGGTATCCTGCCAGGATTCTCCAGACGATGCTTGGTGGATGGTGGAATATACACACCCTCATTCACATGTACCATCTGCTCCTGCTCGCCAATAGTAACCTTCGCCGTACCACTAATGACAATCCAGTGCTCGCTGCGGTGATAGTGCAGCTGCAGACTGAGCTGATGACCAGGTGTCACCATGATTTTTTTCATCTTGTAGCCAGTGCCCTCACCCAATACTGTGTAACTGCCCCAGGGACGGTACATGGTCGTATGTTCATCCACCTCGCGCCGCCCGCGGGCCTTGAGCTCAGTCACCACATCCTTGACCTTTTGCGATTCCCCGCGCTTTGCAACCACAATAACATCATCGGTTTCAACCACCAACACATCTTCCAGTCCAATGCCTGCTATCAAACGGTTACGCCCCAGCATAAGCGTGTTCGAACAATCAATTGGCAGACAATCGCCTTGCAGTGCATTACCGGAATGATCTTTGTCCAGCACATCATAGATGGCATCCCAGGAACCAATATCATTCCAATAAGCAGTCAGTGGCGCCATGACTACCCGCACCGATTTTTCAGCTACCGCGTAGTCAATAGAGATACTGGGCATACCAGCGAACTTACTGATAACTTCTGCCAACGGAGCCGCTGCAAGCTGATAAATCTCGGGTACGTGCTCACGAAACTCTTCCATAATACAACCGGTAGTAACGGCAAACATACCTGAGTTCCAGTAGTAATTGCCTGCCGCCAGATATCGCTCAGCCGTTTCTTTGTCCGGCTTCTCCCGGAAAGAGTCCACTTGGTACCCTGTGCCAAAAGCTTCACCTGCCTGAATATAACCATAGCCAGTCTCTGGTTTATCAGGCTTAATACCCAGAGTAACAACCTTATTCTGTGCCGCCAGTTCAACAGCCTGCCGCACATTTTTAATGAAAATATCGACAGGATGAATAATATGATCTGCCGGAGTCACAAATAAAACCTCTTCCTCGGCTGCGCCCAATTCCTCCTGACAAAACCGCGCGGCTAGCGCTATCGCTGGTGCCGTATTACGGGCAACAGGTTCCAACAGAATGTGTGCGCTGCTAGCCCCACAAGTTGCCAGCTCAGTCTTGACATGGTGAGTATATTCTTTATTTGTTACAACAACAATGTCTGCCGGTTTTAACAAAGGCAGAAAACGCTTGACCGTTTGCGTTAACAGCGAGTCAGAATTGCCAAGTTTTAGAAATTGCTTTGGCATGCAAGTTCGGGATAACGGAAACAAGCGCGTACCGCCGCCGCCAGCAAGAATAATAAGTTTCATATGAAATTGATCTCCTTTTTACTCCTATTGATTTAATTAGCAGAATATATCCTATATTCTATCAATCCTCTGTCTCGGAAAATATATCTGCCAGGTTTATTTGTAACTCAGGAAAGATAACCGGAGTTATCTGGTTGTCTCGATTGTAATATTCCGGTTTCCTATATTCACTTAAATCATCACTCAGGTAAAGTCTAGTAATTATCTGGTGTACCGGGTCAACTATCCAATATTCCAAAACCCCATTTTGTTCATACAGCCGACGTTTCTTGATAATATCCATACTGGCCGTGGTCCTTGATAAAACTTCTACTATCAAATCTGGATTTCCCTTACAGCCCTTCTCTGTAATCTTTGTTTTATCACAAATTACAGCTATATCAGGCTCTACAGCGCAGGTATTCTTTTCATTTTTTATATCTTTCTCAAAGGTTACTCCAAAAGGAGCTACAAAAACCTTACAGGACTTGCCTTTGAGGTAGTTTGCAAATTCAACAAATAAGCTGCCTACAACTATCTGATGCTCGGTAGAAGGTGGAGCCATAGCATAGGCTACTCCGTCGATGATCTCCCACCGCTCATCACCTGGCCACGTAAGATAATCAGCGTACGTATAAATTTTATCATTTTTTATGGCGTAACTACCCATGGCTTCATCCTCCACTCATTTTTTCTTTAGTATATCAAATTATTGGAAAATCATAAAGCTACCCTTTTTTCACTCGCCGTCAGCATCAGTCAAAAAATCGGCTTCTTCCTCCAGCCTTTGTTCTGTTAATTCTGTTGCTGTCATTGTTACCGTTTCGTTGTAAATATACTTTATGTCAAGTGACTCCAATGCTGCCCGGACATAGGTACGAATAGGCTGCGAACCGAGTTCGGCAACCAGTGCCTGCACATCAAGCGTCGGAATCCAGTCATACGCAATACCATGAACATCGGCCAGCGTATCCAGCATTTCCATCAGGCTATCACCGCCGACAGGTGCTACCACCGGACTTTCACTGCCAATGGCCCGTTCAAAGAAAATTTCCATATCCCGCCTGGCCGCCTCACCAAAGCGGGCTTCTGCCAACGATGGCATGATCGTTCGATCGTCCTTGCCGCCGCCATACCAAATGTCGTCTTGCAGACGGGTAGCGGCAGCAGCCAGAGTATAAATGGGGTATTGCAGCGACTCTGCCCAATTCAACAGCCACGCCAAATTGCGGTACGCCTTCAGTCGTCCAAGCGCACTCAGCCGTCCGATAAGCTCCAGTTCATCAACCAAAATAACCCAGCCATTATAGCCACATAGCTGAATGGCATCAGCCATTACCCCGAAATACGCACCGGCATGTTCACCAACCCGAAACGGCGGTAATTTTGGGAAACTCGCTTGGCGCGCCGCCCGATGAATACGCCTTAGCTCAGGCATCGGCAGCCTAATCCCAGTCAAATCACCATACAATAGGTTTTGTTCTTCGCCGCTGGTATGAAAAAAATCCTCCAACACCAAGGCAGGCAAGGGATGCACATAGCGCTCAGACTCGACCACCAGACTACGCTCTAAGTCCTCAATACTGCCGGCATTCAGCGCCCGCTCAATCCCCATAATCGTCGAATCCGGTGTCCGAACCCGTGGCGCCACTCTGCCAAAAAACTGCAGCAGGTTATGACAGGATACTTCCCGGCTTAAGGAAACCATGCTAACCGCAAAACCCATATCCAGCGCAATATGCTCCACTGTTGTCAATACATGGGTCTTACCTTGACCGTACTGCCCCCAAACAATCCGTCCCCGGGGAATACGTCCTTCAGAAAAAGTAAGCAGATCAGCCCTGATAGCGTCAGTAAGATTTTGCCGCAAATCAGGTAACCGCCGGGTTGAAATCCGGGTAGGAACACCGGCCCGGAGCGATTCTACCACACGTACCGCATTCAACCGGCTTTCATCATATCGTTCCATGGCTTGCCTCACTCCTTGCCGCCAGTAGCGCATTCTCCATCACAACTCGCCTGAGCACACCCGCCTGCGAAGTATCTGGCAGATCCTCCCGATACCGCCGTTCAAAGCCCTTTTGTTTAAAGAACTGGGCCAATCGCTCTGCTAACCGTTCCGGAAATTTCTCGCCAATTGCGTCGTAATGGGCATCCACATCAACAATATCAGCAAACGGGTTAAACCGTGTTGACGGCACTAAGCCAGTTTGGAGACGCATCCATAAGGCTTCATAGCTTTTAAAACCACGCCGTTCATCGTCAATAATAGCCCGCTGACCTGACAAAACCATCAACAAGCCATTGAGCAGTTCCACATCATCAATCATCTGGCGAAATAACTCACAGGTATCTTTAATAGCATTCGGCGTATAGCGAAATTTACCTGTTTCCGGTACCCGTTCGGTAATAACCTCCAGGTCATCAAGCAACACTACCAGGCCCGGCATCCCGGCCTGTTCTAGCAGTCGAATCAGTGAATTCAGCCAGTAACGGGCATTTACCCGTTTTAGCTGCTCCAACAGTCCGGTTTCCTGTTGCTCCTTTTTCTCCAATTTTTCGCCAGACAGCCACTTGAGCCGCAACCGGAACAAATCGCTGTCCAAGCCGGTTGTCAGGCCGTCATACGCCGTGGTGTAGGCAAAAGTAACAAATGACGGACCAAAGTCAATCCCACGGAATGTCCTGACCGCCGCGTTCCGGATTTCCCGCTCGGCATCATAGCGGGCAAACCCATCTTCGATAAGCAGCGGCAGCAGCCTACCCTCACCTTGATAGCGTTCCTTGCCATAGCCCAGTCTTTCCGCGACCTTGAGACACAACCCTTTGACCAGCACTGCCGATTCAATGCCTTGAAAAATACTCCGGTACAAATTAGGTAAATCATTAATCCGGCAAACCATTTCCCGTGCTGATAGGTATACCACAGCATACCCCAGACTGCGAGCATCGGCTTCCACACAGCGCAGTAAGTGGGTTTTGCCACTACCTTGGCTGCCCACCAACACCTTAACCTTACTGCCGCCGCTAACAATGTAATTTTGCAAATAATGCCGTTTAAAGTTGTCCAGCCACACTTCGCGTCCCAGAGTTAATCCCTGCAGCCATTCTGAACTATAAGGCGGATTCCCTGCTTGCAGCGCCGCCAAATCCCTGTCATAAAAAATCATGACTATTCAACCACCTTATGAATAGTCAAACTGCTGACCCGGCTCTCCCGGCCGCGGCTGTCAACAATCGTCACAGCCTTTTCCTGCTTGCGGGGGAATCCAAACTCAAACTGATACTCGTCCAACTTCATCTCAAACTGTTCCTTAAGCCTCCCCAGTTCAAACAAAAACAGCGGCTTCGGGAAATCCTGACGGGAACCACGTTTTAAAGTCAATAACTCATACAATTCGTCCAATGCCACCGCCCGGCCCCAAAGCACTTCACCCTCCCGGTAAGCAAGCTTGTTGGCAACCTTGTAGGCCCCTAAGAGTTCGCGCATAAAGCCTGTCCCGTCAAAGCGTTTTCCGATCAATTTCTGATACCTGACTGCAACCCATTTCGCCACCTGCTTGGGCTGCATAGCCACCGTCTTTTCCTGCTTGCGCCCGATAGCCAGACGAATTTCCTTTTCTTCAACCGCCACCGTCAACTTGAAGGGAACGAACTCATACTGCGGAAAAGTTCCTTGCAGCGGTATTCCCGCAGCAAGCAGCACTTGCTCCAATTCCTGGCGGTACGCTTCGCTCTCAACATAACGGCCATTTTGCTCCATTTCCTGCACAAGTTCCTGTTCATAAAGCGACCACGAACGCGTCAACTCCGCCACGCCGCCAGAATAAGCGGCCAGCGCCTTGTCAAAACTACGAAAATCCCAGGCACTCCCCGCATTTTTTACCCCTGTCCAATTTTTTGATAACTGCTTCGCCAAACCATCCACTTTCTCCGCAGCCGACTTCTCCCGAATTTCCTTATTAATTTCCTCCACTATATCCACCCCTCAAATTCTAGGGACATATATCCCATTATATATTTACCTTATATTGTAACCTGCTGTCACAACAAGGTCAAGAACTGCCGCTATATTCTAACCACCGCAAGCAGGATATTCCCCTGCAATCAGCGAAACCACATGCAAGTCTATAATCTCTAAAGGAGTGGTCCACCCATTATGTTTGTACTACACGCCGCTTGGATCAAAGAAAAAAATGATGGTGCCATTCCCTGGTTGTTTCTCTGGGCTGAAGCCCCGGCCAATCGTACAAACCGCCCCCGCATCCACCCCTTCGCTGCGCCAGTCGGGGAGCTTCGCAACCTATTTAACACTCCTCCTGACGACCCAGGCACTCAGCTAATCTATCGCAGTCTGGCTACGGAAGCCGTACTCTTTAGCCCCTCCGGCCCAGCCAGCCCTCTCCCCTCGCCTGAGTGCCTTGCTGCCAGCAACCCTATGACTGAGACCACAGCAATAACCCTTCGTCCCTGGAAACTGTATGGCCTTTCCTTTTCCCCGTCCGAAACAGCAGCCTTACTCCCGTGGCTTGACAAATTCGCTGCTACGCCACCGCCTAACGTCCTGTTGGGAGCTGACTTTACTTACCTCTTAACGCTCACCGCCCTGACCCAGCGCCTGATCCGAGACCAAAACTATGTGCCCGGACTTGTCAAACACACTCACCACAACACTACCTGGTATCAAGCCTGCTGGCAACCGTATCTCGGCGAAACAGACGATACGCTTACCCGTATTTCCCGGGCAATGCCTGAAGCTTTTTGCCATATCGTAGAAATCGCACCCCATACCGACCTGCACTATCACCGTCCAGACAAAAAACAACTAGTAGCCAGTTTTTTTAATACCATGGTTACCACCTGCGTAAAAAACGCACTTATTGCCTATGACAAAGAGCGGTTAAAAACCAGTTGCGCTACATTACCAGCCGCCCTAAGCAGTTGGCTGCAACTACTGACCCAAAGCAGTACCCTCGCCCTGCAGGCCCGCCCCCAGCAAGCAGAGCAGCTCTATCTGTCTCTGCTGCGGTGGCAGCAAAGCCTTGGGGCGATTCCGGAACAGACCAAATCATTTCGTACCTGTCTCCGACTAGAAGAACCCACCGCAGCCTGTTGGCGTCTCAACTTTTTCATGCAGCCCGCCGACGACCTCAGTCTGCTTATCCCAGCAGCTGCCGTTTGGTCAGATGAGCAAAATC
>Ga0316604_10000285_pt1 | contig 71522 bp, 57 predicted proteins | sample OWC_soil_day20_C_FD_207650 | JGI IMG/M metagenome (GOLD analysis project Ga0316604, IMG submission 207650) | Wetland soil microbial communities from Old Woman Creek delta, Ohio, United States - OWC_soil_day20_CT | ecosystem: Environmental > Terrestrial > Soil > Wetlands | place: USA: Ohio... | reverse complement strand
ATGTTTAAGAAATTTATTGTTGGTTGACTGCACTTTTAAAAGTACAGCCCGCACATCTGGCTTTTTTTACCTACATTGTTTAGTTTTCAAGGAACACTTCGTTCGGTTACTAGAACCTCACTTTGGCGTTTCCGCCGTTCACGCCCCGCTTGAGGCGACTTACTTATGTTAACATCACTGTTCGGTTTTGTCAACATCTTTTTTTGTTTCGCTGTTTTAATCACGTCGCCGTTTTCAACAGCTTCTATATATTATCATGCCATTTTTATTATGTCAATCGATATTCAAATTTATTGTGTATTATGCGTAGCTATGAGTGTATATATACTATATAGTATATCATCCACTATTTATTTAAGGGCTTACCCCAAAACAAATGCCGGGCACACATAAATAACAACTGCTGCCCCATCATAAGACAGCAGTCATCAAAAAATATCAACCACTCAAACCAGTCTGTTCTTGCTTACCGACTTGACAAGCATCTCCGAATAATTAACCCTATTAGCCTATAGCAGTTAGACCGCCATCAGGATAAATGATATTGCCGGTTACAAAGCCGGACGCATCTGAACACAGGAAAACAGCTGGGCCAACACAGTCTGACGGTAACGCCATTCGTTTCATGGGCAGATTTTCTGCCATATCCTTTCTGGCATTGGGACCGCGGCTATTCAAAATATCGGTCATCATCGGCGTTTCAGTAACCGTTGGGCCGATAGCATTTACAGTTATATTGTACTGACCAAACTCAGAAGCCAACTGCCGAGTAACCATGTCCAGCGCCCCCTTGGTGCCGCAATACCCGGCGTTTCCTGCACCTCTGGTCGCAATCTTGCCGCGTACCGAAGATAAATTGACAATTTTTCCGTAACCGTTTTTAATCATGTGTTTGCCAAAGTGCTTGCAGCACATCATAACTCCAACTACATTCACATCAAACATTTGCTCAAAGATGTCCATTGGAAACTCCTCGGCCTTGAACTTCTTATTGAAACCTTGAGCATTCACAAGAATATCCACCCTGCCAAAGTCTCTTACTGAATCAATTACCAATGCTTCTACACTCGATTCAACCGAAGCATCTACAATATAATATTTTACCTCAATACCACAGGCCGCTTTTATTTCCTGAACGGCTCTCTGGAGAGAAACCTCACTTCTACTGGCAATAGCAACTTTAGCGCCGGATTCGGCAATCCCCTGAGCTATCGCTTGACCAAGTCCGCCTGCCCCACCTACAATTACGGCATTTTTACCCTGAAGGGAAAACATATTACCCATCTTTTAACCCACCTCTTCTTTCCGTGTTAATAATTATTGATGTTTAACAAGGCCAAGTATCTGTCGGGCTTCTTCAGCTGTTGCAATTTCCCGCCCAGCAACCTTCGCCAATTCAATAGCCCGTGTAACTAGCTGAGCATTCGTTGCATAGACACCCTTCTCTAAAAATATATTGTCCTCTAGACCGACCCGAAGTCCGTCACAGCCTGCAGAAAGTCCTGCTAACATCATCGGCATATGGCTCTTGCCGATGCCGGATATCGACCAAGTCGAATCTTTCGGAATCTTGGGCAGTAAATAGCCAAGACTTTCTACATTGCCCGGCATACCACCGGATACGCCCAATACAAACTGGCAATGGCAAGGCGTTTTCAGGACATTTTTTTTGATATAGTACTCAAGATTGCCAATCATACCGGCATCAAAAATCTCAATTTCAGGCTTTATTTGAAGCTCTTGACACATGGCACCAAGTCTTTCCAAAAATGGTGGCGTGTTGAGAAATACATAACTGTTTGCCCAATTCATCGACCCAGGATCATAAGAACACATTTCAGGCATCAATACCGGTAAATGGGCCACCCGCAAATCTTCCGGCCAAACACTGCCGGAGGTTGTAAGGTTTAATACAATATCCAGCCCGGCTGCGTCAACAGCCTGACGAACCTTTCCTATTACCTCGATAAACACTTCTGTTGCCATGCTATTTTTGCCATTTTCATCGCGGACATGGATATGCGCAATGGCTGCGCCGGCTTTAGCACAAGCGACAACATCTGCAGCAATCTCATCAGGAGTAATCGGTACATGCGGCGTCTGAGTCTTCATTGTTCCTGCCCCGCAGAGCGAAGCGGTTATAATCAATTTTTTTCCCATAATTTATCCACCTTTACTTTCTATTTATCATTTATTTTTTACAATTTTTTCACACCGGATCATTCATTAGCTTTTTTGCTACTCTAAACACTTCAAATAATTGTTTATCTCGCTTCGCCAGAACTTGCTCCGCCCTGCGGCCGGTATAATCATAGAAGCCCTTGCCCGTATTGACTCCATATTCGCCCTTTTCTACATGTCCAAACAGCGCCTTAGGATGATAGTTCTGCTCAGGCATGACATAACTCTTATTTCTGAAATTATTAGCACTCATATCCAGACCAGTAAAGTCAAACCGTTGAACCAGTCCGATTATCATTGCGCGCGGAATAAAGCTGGCCTTGACAGCCATATCAATATCCTCGGCTGTGCAATAATCATTGTCCAAAAGATAAAACACTTCTTGATTTAGAATCATCTGCATCCGGTTAACAATATAGCCAGGAACAAACTTCTTCATGTGCACCGACGTTTTACCGCTTTTGTTCAGTATCGCCATAACCATATCGACCACTTCAGGGTGGGTTTTATCATTTCTTACTACCTCAACCAACGGAATAAGTTGGGGCGGTGCATACCAATGAGCAATCACCGTATACGGCAGTCTGCGCTCAGGCATAATCTCAAAAATGTTCAAAAACGAAGTGTTAGACGCAATATATACATCTTCGGGAAGAATTTTGTCCAAAGCCTCATATAACTCGGACTTAGCATCGCAGTTTTCTACAATCGTCTCCATAACAAAGTCAGCTCCCGCCACTGCCTCTTCTACCGTGCGGCAATAACTAACTCGTTTGAAAATCGTCTCAACCTCAACGGCCTCAATCTCCCCCTCTTCCGCGAAGGTTATTAGACTTGAATGTAGAATAGAACGAGCCTTTTGAAGAGTTGCGTCCGAGCGGGTAAACATACAAACCTCGTAGCCCCCCGTTGCAAAACTTTGTGCAATACCCGGCCCCATTGTGCCTGCCCCCAGCACCGCTATCCTTTTGATATCTTCTCTTTTTCGCATAATGATTACTCTCATCTCCAATATCAATCAGTAGTTTCGGGAAGATCAATGCCTGGAGCTATTCCTCACCCCTTTCGTCTCATTGCCGCCTGAACAAATAAAAAAACCTAGCCCGCATAACGCAATAAAACATTGCACTATGGCGAGCTAGGTTTGCATACTTTATATATCGGAATTTTGTCCCGATTATCATATTCAAACGACTCATGAACTAATATATTATTTGTCTACATTATAATTCATCTTACCAAATATTACAATATCTTTTTGACCGACCTTTTTTGACCGACCAGACTGATGTCTCTATTGGGGAGAATACCCATATTAAATTTTACCAAAACGGTGGCTTTGCTACTATCCACTGCTGTTGCTGCTGACTTTGTGGCAACATATGGGCATCAAACCACATATAAAAAAACTTTTCTACCGAATTCACAACATACCCATCCTGAAAATGATCTGCTGTATCAAATGAATCTGCTAAAATCAAAACATCATCAGCTACCATATCCGTTCCCATAGTATCATAACCGATAATTACTCTCCAGTGCCCACCCCAATCAATATTTTCAACTATTATTGGAGTATTATTTTTTAAATTTGTTATTACAAAATTCCGAAATTTTTGCACCGTCGCAAAGGACGTGCCGTTTTTATTAGCAGATGTTAAACTTGACTTAACATCCCATCCAATCATTTTAAAAAACTTAACCATACCTTTGGTATCAGTGCCAATTCCTGATTTAGTCCCCATTATTTTAGCAATTTTCAACTCATTCCACCTGGTATTATCAAAATGATTCAGTACTGTTAATGCAGCCGCGGGACCACAGGTTATCTCTGTCGTTTGTTGATACGTCTTATATTTAGAAAGGATCGTTAATGTACTAGTTGACTCTAGATTAAAAAAATCCTTTAAATAATAGTAGGGAGATTTATTCACCTTCCCAATTCCATTATATGACGACGCCCCCCTCATTACTGGTAACATACCCAGCCGAATAATAGCTCACCTGGCTTTCCACAATAATATCCGTGTTCTCGACATTAGTTGCTAAAACCATATTGGTAGAATCATTTTCTTCCCGTGATAAAACACTTGCATCCTAAAACGTTCCCCTTGTATTCTATTTTTCAGTATCTACCTTAGTCACTGTTACGGCAATATTTCATCATTAATTTGATGGATATTTTTATAAACCTGCATCGCCGCCCACCTAAGCCCCGGATAGAAATATGCACTCCACCATTTTCGGTGAGGTGCATGTTTCTATCAAACTGTTAACCCTTGCATCGAAGGACTATGCCGACTCACAGTAGTCTCGATATCAATCCAACACCAGCTTTCCCGTAAAAACATCATCGGCAGTAATTCTAACAACTTTTTCAGCTTCATTAGGATTTAATATTCTAATATACACTTCCGGTGAACCTTCCGGCGGAATCTGCACAGCCCATACCGCCATTGTCCTAGGTTTTGTGGGCATACTCCCCGTTCTAAAGATGCTGTTATCCGGTCCGTCATTCTGGTCATTGCTAAAAGAGATAACCGTGGAAAAATCATATGGCTCTGTCACTGAGCTTAATAGTTGTCCAATACGGTCATATCGTTTCTGACTGCTTTCGCCAATAGTACGGTTAAACTCTAGCATTCCTTCAGACACATAATGATTAGTATGATAAAGGATTGAATTTTCTTTAACTGTAACAGCAAAATGACCTTCCGGTCCAATTTCGATTGTTGCCACTTTATTTTTGTCAGCTAGCATCAAAATTTCCGGACCTAAAAACAAATCAGTTCTAGCCAGTGCCTCATCGACACTACTACATTCCTTTAATAACTTTACCAACACTCCACCAGTATGAGGCATTGCTCTTCTCGCTTCGGCGGGAATACTCCCCGCCGTGGCACTTATAACAACCAATCCGGTTTTATTTATCCCCGCCTTCATTCCCGAATATTTGCCCTCTGTGTAAAGACCAAAATAACTATATCCGGTTTTAGGAAATACCGCTTTTAGAGACTCGTATTGATTAGGTAGCCAATCACGATTTTTTACTAGCATACTGCCCCCGCCATTAACCAAGCTTCCATTCACCGCCCATAACGTACAAGCCTGAACCGGTAGTGACCCAAACACTATAACTCCCAGCACAAAATACCCTATCCATCGTTTTATTTTCATCATCTCCTTAAGCCACATCCAAGTTGTCTTTTATTATAATTTTCCCTCAGCATCACACATAATCCTCTATCTTGTAATCAGATAGTAACGAACGCTCAATTTCCTGTTCTTTGTTTAGAGTTTAGGCATGCAACTTATAACTCAACCAATAAAATATATGATAAGATATTTGTAACAATAATCCAGAGGAGATGAAGTGATGTCGTTATTAATAAGAAACGGCAAAGTTCTTACCATGGCAGATACGGAGTATGAAACCGGCTGTGTTCTTGTGAAAAATGGAAAAATTTCACGAGTGGCTAAAGAGATAAATGCGAGTGCTGACATGGATATAATCGATGCCACCGGCTGTGTAGTTATGCCCGGAATAATTGACGCGCATTGCCATATCGGTATTTCAGAGCAGGATATGTACGAGGGGGATGATGATACCAACGAAGCAACTGACCCTGTAACCCCGCATTTCCGGGCGATCGATGCCATAAACCCTATGGATAGTGCCTTTAAAGATGCCGTAAGGGGTGGAATTACCGGCGTAATGACCGGTCCAGGAAGTGCCAATGTAATTGGGGGCCAATTTGTATTTATGAAACCTACCGGTGCATCAGTTGATGATATGACCGTATTAGAACCTGCCGCTTTAAAAATAGCGTTTGGCGAAAACCCCAAGCGAGTCTACGGTGAACAAAAAAAGACTCCTTCAACTCGAATGGGCGTGGCGGCAATTCTACGCGATAACCTCACAGCGGCGATAAACTATAAAGATAAAAAAAGACATAAGCCCACTGAATTCGAAAAGGACTTAAAAAAAGAAGCGTTTATTCCGGTATTAGAAGGTAAAATCCCCCTTAAAGCCCATGCACATCGATCAGATGATATTTTAACAGCAATAAGAATCGCCAAAGAGTTTAATGTAAAAATTACCCTTGATCATTGCACCGAAGGACATTATATTAGTGAATACATTAAAGAATCGGGTTATCCGGCGATTGTCGGTCCTTCGCTCACTGGCAGATCCAAACTGGAATTAAAACACTTATCCTTTAAGACACCAGGAATACTTGCAAAGACAGGTATTAAAATTGCTATAGCCACCGATCATCCAGTTATTCCTATTCAATATCTGCCAATATGCGCTGGGCTTGCGGTAAGAGAAGGCTTAGATGCTGGCGAGGCACTAAAAGCTATAACCATAAATGCCGCAGAAATTTGTGGTGTAGCTGATAAAGTAGGCAGTCTTGAACCAGGAAAGGATGCCGATATCGCTATTTTTGACGGGAATCCACTGGAAGTACTCACGAAAGTTAAGTATACAATTATTAATGGTAAAGTTCAGTATTCAGGCGATAATCAGTAGTTATATTCCAGCAATATAAAAAGTAAGACTTGGTGTTTTCACAACCAAAGTCTTACTTTTTATAAATCCGTCCCCAACCAGCTACCAGTTCAACTGCGTCTCTTTATATTTTTAGTCAATCATCGAACCAATTAATATCCCAATTAACCCAGCTTTAATTTCATTTATCGTATTATCGTGGCGTTGCTTTTCTAGCTCCTGCCGATCTTGCCAAGCCCGATAACTTTCATTTTTATGCCGGCGCATCTCGCGCTCATGTCTGGCTTTTTCCTTCTGTATCCAATGATCGCGATTGTCATGATTTTGATAACGTTGATAATGCTCTTGATCGTCGCATCTAGGCGAAGCCTCTAATACAGATGCGTTTAAGCCAAATTGTGCACAGCCTACCAGTAATGAGTACACGATTACCTTTTTTACTATTTTTTTCATAAGACATTACCTCTTATCATTTTAAAATTATGTATTTTCCAAAGCGCCTACGTACACTATCGATTGCTGAAACACGTTGAAAGACCAAGGCAATGACTCTTCAAATCAAGAAAATTTTAAATCCTTTATTTTTCCCTCCTTCTCTTTGATATCTAAATTATAAATCAAAAATGTGACTAAACTATGTCATTTATGTGAATATTTTTAAAACTAAATGTCCACCAAAGTTGTCCAAGCATTTTATTTTACGCTTTCTTGTTGCACTAAAACTGAAGTAGCTTTTTCTTTTAAAGATAACGCCAATAAACCAGCAAAAAGCGGAAACCACACCAGCATATTTATTGCGAAATTAAGGCCGATATGTTCAATAATAACTCCGACAAGACCAACCCCCAGACCGCCCATGCCAATTCCAAATCCTAAAGTTAAGCCTGAAGCCATAGCCGCATTTTTGCTGATTATTTCCTGGGCCATCACTACGGTTACGGAAAACGAAGCTAATAAATTGGCCCCAGCAAACGCTAAAAATAAATATTTTACAATTCCTCCGCTATACAGAAATAACCAGAAAAACGGCGTAGCCAAAACAAGCGAACTAACAATTACAGCTTTTCGCCCCCATTTATCTGATAAAAGTCCACCGAATATCCCACCGATTGCCCCAGTAAAGAGCATAATAAAAATAAAATGGCTACTATCAACAATAGAAATATTCTTGGTCGTTAAATATAGCGGTAAAAAGGCTATTAGACCAAAATATGCAAGTGACCGGCAGGCAATAACCATTACTACTTTAGCAAGCTCAAGCCACCGCCCACGTAAAGCAGTTAAAATTGTGGCAGTTTCAGCTTTTTTCATTGCCGACGTTTTTGGTGCAGTGAACCAGAGCAATATTGCAACAAGAATACCCGGAATAACAAATAGCGGGGTAATTCTTAAACCATAATTGCTTACAACCGGAATAACCAGCAATGGGGTTAAAGCCCAACCAATATTCCCGCCAGCCGTAAAGATAGCTTGAGAAAAGCCTTTCTTTTGCCCGCTAACCGCACTAATCATCGCCGATGCCTGGGGATGGAACGCAGCCGTTCCCAGGCCTGACAGAGCCGTAAGCAATAACAAAAGATAATAATTGTCCGTTAATCCAATGAGACTGAGCAGCACTGCCATCCAAATTGTTCCTACATATACCATCCATCTTTGATTTCTTTGATCAACCAGATAACCAAATACCGGCTGTAATATAGACGAGGTAGTTGTAAATGCAGATATTAAAAAAGCACTTTTCCCAACCCCAAATCCCGAAGCAACAATAAACGGCAATAATGTCTGGATAAAATTCATATACCAGTCATTTAACATATGGGCAACTGAAATAGAAATTATTTTTCCCTTTTGCACCGTTGTTGTAGTCATCTCGAAGCCTCCTTCTATACTAACTACTACGCTCAAGCACAGTCCAGCAACTATATCAACAATCTCCCAATTTATGCTCAAGCAAATGATTAATCTCGTTGAGGAAATGTAAAATAACGGCCTGTTCGTTGTCACTATAACTTTCCAATACTGACAACTTCTCTTGTTGGGCTTGGCTATGACATTTTTTATGTTCGTTATATACCTGCTGTCCAGAATTAGTAAGACGATAATAAATTTCTTTATTATTTTCCGGAAGTTGATAGCTCTTAATCAAACCCTTACCAAGCAGCTTTCTGGTGATTTTACTGATAGCCCCCCTGGTCATGCCCATTTCATTAGCAATTTTCGTTACATTTACTCGGTCAATTGTGCCAATCCAATCAATACAATGCACTTCCGCAAAATTGGTTCCCTCAAAAATATCCTCACGCCCATGACAAAACACATCTGAAAGTTCTTGGATTTTTCTGAGTGCGTTAATTATTTTCATTGCATTATTCATATAAATACATCCTTTTTGTTTACGTGGAAACAATATTATAGTATCATACTTTTGTTTCCACGTAAACAAAAACAACATCAAACCATCCTAGTCAATTTTCCCAGTCCAAGCAATCCTTCTGCTTTTTGAAACCACCCACCCAGCGCATGGTTTTCGTTTCAGCAATAAAGCTTTATTTAAATGGTTGTTAATAACACGTTTGTAAATAGTTGGTAAATAATGTAAAATATAAATATTATCACTGTTTAATATAAAGGAGCTGGACATTTTGTTTTATAATTATCCGTCTTTCGTTGATGTTAATAAAATTAATGAATATCAAGGAAATGAAGGACAATACCGATATTATCTATCAATCCCATTTTTTAATGCTGATACCCCTAATACTTTATTAATAGTATTAAAAAATCCTAGCACTGCTGACAAAATAATGGCTGACGATACTGCTTTGCAAGTATGCAATTATGCTTATAAACAGAACTTTAGCAAAGTCATATTAGTTAATTTGTTTGCCTATAAAGCCACTGATTCAATGGAACTAAAAAATTTATGTAAGCTTCATGGATTAAATCATATCGTAGGCTTAGAAAATGACAAATACATAAAACAAGCTATTCAAGAAGCCAATAAGATTATCGTTGCCTGGGGAACACCGCCTAAAGGTTTTGTGACTACCTACAAAACTAGGATAAAGAAAGTCCATACCCTATTAAAAAAACATAATTTATATTACGCAAATAAGCTTTCAAAAAAAGTTTATCCACTACACGCTATAATATGGAATAAGACAATAAATTTAAAAGATTATCGTAATGATTGCTTATTGTATAAATAAGTCCTACTTTTTAATTGAGTAAAACTAATGTTTGACCATCACCGCCCTTAAAAACATTTATATTCATTTAGCTGAATCCCAATAAGGTCGACCACACGCAGACATAAAGCCAGGAGCACCACCACGCTCCTGGCTTTATTGCGCCGCTACCAGCTAAATAGGCAGCAGTAATTTATCATATAATACAGTATAATAATCAGTGTATAATACACATTTTATCTTACTCAGCAAAATATGGAGACGAGAGAGGAAATCACTACATTGATGCTATATTTCAAAAAATGTCTGACCTTGATAAATAAAAGTTATGTTGCAAAACCATTAATAATAGCTATTTTATCCATTATCATTGCGTATTTTCTACCCGATTTTACAGCTTGGATTATAGAAGAAAATATGCCTGATTTTCCTGGCATTACACAACAATACCATTTTTATGATTACGTTACTATGATAAGTATGGGGCTAATTTTTGTATTTAGCTGTTGTATCTCGTTCTATGGTATTTACGGACTAGTTCGTTATACGCTATTTCAAAAACATCAAGGTAGACGAAAATTAGTTCTTGTCTTAGTTACTTATATGTATATAATTGTCGGCTTCGCCAACACATACTTTTTAATTAGCTATGTAGGCGACGAATATGATTCACTTCACAAATTTCGGCGTTATTACGAATTATCTCAAAATCAGGAAGCAAAAAGCCTTATGATTAAAGAAGAAATTCATCTACCCAATAACAATGCCCTGTTAGGAATAAAAAGCAAATTATGGTCTGGCGTTGACACGAAAGAACAACTTCAACTATGGAATTATAAATTTTTAAGTGAAATAACTGAAACCCTTCCTGTTTCCTATATTTTTAAAGGTGTTGAATTTACGCAACCTCAAGTTATACGGTATCAGCCTGACCATAAACTTTCCGCATATGCCGATTGCCTGTATTTTAGTACTATTACTATCGCCTCAGTAGGATATGGTGATATTACTCCTCAATCGGCCTTAGCTAAGTTTCTTGTTTGTTTAGAAACTATCATGGGACAGTTGCTTTTAGCCCTGGGCATTGCCAGCGCCTACTCAGGAATTTCCCACACAACTAGGACTGCTCGAGTAATAACGCAAGGAACTCATCATGAAAAAATTAAGAATCCATAATAGTCGCATATAACAAAAAATATGAGGATAGAGAGTCATTAGTCGATATGATTAGACGTTACATCATTTATTACAATACGAAACGAGTACAATGAAAGCTGGGTGTTTTGACTTCGTATGAAAAACATAAACTGAATTCATTCGCATAAAAGCAGCCAGTAGCCCCATTCTGAGGGGCTACTGGCTGAGAAAATATTTTTTTCTTATTTCATTGTCCACTTGACGGGTAGCAGTTCACTTAACACCTAGGCTTATTTTCATTAGCTATACTTCACACACCAAACCTCTTAATCGATACTGATCATCAATGGCGCACAACTGCACCATCAAAAATAAATATTTACATTATAATTATTTCAGTCTAAAATAGTTAGTGTTGAAACTAATTAAAAGAGGTACCTTATGAAAAACTATCGCTTTCATACCATAAACATTTTGGGCCGGGCTCATGCTAAAAGATTACTTGAAAAAATTTATAGTACTGGACTTACAAGCAGCCAATGGCCCATAATTGCTCATCTGCTATTCTATGGAGAATCAACTCAAGTTAAAATTTCGGAACAACTAGCCATTGAGCCTCCTACCATTTCCAAAGCCCTTCGTAACATGGAAATGATGGGTTGGATATCACGAATCGTTGATCCCGACGACAAACGTAAAATTAAAGTAATCCTAACCACTAAAGCCAAAAGAACTGTTCCCATCTGGCTCAAAGTAATCGATGATCTCCAAGAACAAGTCCTTAAGGGTATTTCCGCCGAGGAGCTTGAGGTCTTTGATCGTGTTTTGGAAAGATTATTTGAGAACCTAAATAAAGAACATCTCTCGCAAGATAAGAAGGAAGGATAAATCTTGAATTCATCACTACAAGCTAAAAAGTTACCTCGATTATGGTCTTTGAATTATACGTTCCTCATTCTCGGTAATTTTTCGATATACTTAGGATTTCAAATGTTGGTTCCAACCTTCCCTATTTATATTTACCAACTTGGTGGATCAGCCTTAAGTGCCAGTCTTTCCTTTAGCTTAATTGCTATTTCGGCCCTAATAACCCGTTCCTTTTCTGGAAATGCAGCGGATGTCGTAGGCAGGCGGCCCCTGCTTATAATTGGTTTCTGTTTTTTGTTTTTTTTAAACATCTCCTTTTTTTTCGTTGCCACCACCGGCATGATTCTGGCTTTACGGCTTTTTCATGGGATTGGCTGGGGCATAGCCTCAACTATGCTTGCTACTGTCATCTCTGATAATGTACCTTCCCTTCGCCGCGGCGAAGGCACTGGCTATTATAGTTTATCCATTATCCTAGCAACCTCTATTTCTGCCGCTATCGGAATTTGGCTCATAAAAAATTATAATTTTGAAACTACCTTATTTGTTTCCACAACCCTAATCTTAATTGGTAGTGTATTTTCTCTTAAAACCTTGGTCACAACCATTTCTACCAATAAAACAGCCACTAAACTGTCCTGGAGTTCGCTTGCATCAAGCCTCTTTGAAAGAAAGGCCGTGTTCCCTTCATTTCTCTGTTTTATTCACTCGATTATTTACAGCGGCATAATGAGTTTCATTGCCATCTTCGGTATGGAAATTCAAATGGATAATATCTGGGTATTCTTTCTTTGCTTCGTCATAATGGTCGTCATAAGCCGACCATATGCCGGAAAACTATTCGATAAAAGGGGCCATGCCGTCGTAATATTACCGGGTGCAATCTTTATGATTATCGGCCTTCTTTTCTTATCATACACCCATTCAATTTACGACTTGATTATCGCCGCCATATTCTACGGTCTAGGCTTTGGTGCTGTTCAGCCCTCACTATTAGCCTGGGCGATCAACCGCTCTCCCCTCGCTCGTCTAGGAGCTGCCAATGGAACCTTCTTATCCTTTGTCGATTTAGGCTTTGCTCTCGGGACTATATTATTAGGCTTCATCGCCACCAATACCACTTATGCAACCATGTATCGTATATCAGCCTTATTTATGGTGCTTTTCCTTGCCTTATACGGTTACTCCTTGCTAAAAGCAAGAACCTTAAACAGCCATCAGCAGTTGTAGATTAACCAGTGATTTCAGCTCCAAGCACCTACCTTATTTACTGCTGAATAAGTCCAGTTATCTGCCGGAATACTGGAAAAAGGCCCTGCAGCCAAGGCTATGCTATGAATACATAACATAGCAATCATAAAACTTGCTACTAATAATTTTTCATGATTTCCTCCTATTTTGGCATTATACTCGTTCTATCCCTAACCAATTATAATGATAAAACCCCCAACAATTGTTAATTAGATATTATATTATTGTAAACTTCGCAATTGAACTCGCTTATATGGTTCATATCAAGTTAACGCTAACACATTAAATCGCATGAAAAGTGTCAGCTTCATATCATCATTTTGCAGCTAATCAATCATTTATTTCCCGGCAATTATCCCCTACTGACATTTAAAAAAGACGATACATTCCCGGGAAATGTATCGTCTTCTCATTTGTCTTTGCGCATCAATCGCTTATTATTACTACAGCTATTCGAAACCGCCTAACAATTGTCTTATCTCCCTCCCACGACCGCCTCAGCTTTAGAACAAGCGTACAGCGCCCCGGATTTATCGGTTTAAAGTAGAAAATTGCTACTCCTGCAGCCCTCTTGACCTGGTCATTCTTCGCATAAAATTTATGTGAAACCATTTCAAGACTGCTACTTTTGTCTTTCACCTGCCAACGATATCCTGTTAATTGTTTTTCCTCTAACACTACCCTTAGCATTGAATCCATTGGCAGAACGATTACATTGCCATAATCATTTTCGTAAACATCAATAAAATTCATATTATAAGTATATTAATTGTCGTTTTGTTTTGTGCGCCCGTTTAGTAATTTGCTCGCCAACGCCAAGACCAGCCCTGGATGATAGTAAAACCAGGATAAAATAGGAACAAAATACTCACCTAACTCTGTCCAAAATCATACCATGTAGTATATGTAATAAGCGAATAACAAGGGGTGACATTAAATGCCATATATTCCGGTAGGAAAAGGGATTAAGGTCTTTGTTGAAGATATAAATTCCAGTGGCAAACCAATATTATTCATCCACGGCTGGCCAGTAAACCACAAGATGTTTGAGTATCAATTCAACCAGCTTCCCCAATGCGGCTATAGATGCATTGCGCTGGATCTTCGGGGTTTTGGCAAATCCGACAAACCATGGAACGGCTATTCTTACGACACCTTAGCCGACGATGTATATTGCGTTATTGAAGCCCTTGGGCTTGATAACATCGCCCTTGTAGGATTTTCTATGGGAGGAGCTATTGCCACAAGATATATGGCCCGCTATGAAAGCTACGGAATTTCTAAACTCGCCCTTATTTCCGCTGCTGTTCCCAAATTTACGCAAGGGCCTGACTACAAATATGGCCTACCAGTCTCAGAGGTTAACACCCTTATCCATCAAAGCTATGCCGATCGTCCAAAAATGATAAGTGATTTCGGCAGTAAATTTTTTGCAAGCAACGTAAGCAGTGAATTTAGAAATTGGTTTAATGGACTTGCCCTGGAAGCATCCGGGCATGCGACTGCCATGACCGCCATCTCGCTTCGCGATGAAGATTTACGGCCAGATGCTAAAAGAATTTACGTCCCAACAGCAATCTTTGCCGGCGTACACGACCAAATAGTATCCTTTTCTAACGCTGAACAAATGCATAACTATGTTACCGGCTCTGTCTTTGTCCCGTTCAAGAATAGCGGTCATGGCTTGTTCTACGATGAGCTTGAAAAGTTTAATCATTGTCTTACACAGTTTTTATCCAAGTAAATTATTGCCTAACTAGAGCTTGTGACCCCGGTTAGGACTTTTATTATCGGCACGTCTTACAGAGACTAGCCCCAATATAACTTCCCTGGATATTTGAGAAATACATATTGAGAAGCGAAAAAGGAAAGCCTCCCTGCCGGAGGTTTTCCTTTTTCGCTTCGGGCTCTAGAAATAGAATTCCATCTGACCACGATATACTTTCCGGTCGGTATTATCACTAATGTTTTTACCCGTCATATACCACGCGGTAATTTTGGTATTTTTCATCGGAACATAGTCAAATCCGACCCGTGATCCTTTAAAATTGATATCAAGAATACGATCCTCACGGTCATAATCGGCGGAAGAATAAACCGCATCCGAGGGAATCTTCTTATAAGCGGCAAAAAAGTCACTGGAGCCAACCACACTGGCATCGGCAACCTTGTACTGTAGTTTTGCCAAATAGGCTTTATTATTGTCGGAATCAACGTCGGACTTAGCAGCAGCAGCAATAACAATCAAATCTTTCGCTACTTTGGTGTCAAAGCCCACACTGCTATAGTGAATTATCGGTGATCCACACTCATCAATTTTTTGATGTCCAGCATTTATATTCGTGCCCTTATTAACAGCCCAGGCAACGTCCAACCCGTTAAGCCGATAATCATCATCCGTATTACCGGAAATAATCGTTGTTTTTACGACACTGCCATAGGTTGCCGCCACTCCCATAATTCTGGTATCACACGCCAATCCGTACACCTGGTTATAGTCTTGTTTACCTACTTTTAAAATAGCCCCAATCACCGGACCTGTTACATATAGCTGTTCCGTCATCCCGTGGCTAAATCCGTCGTATTTAGCGGTAGGGCTGGCCGTTGTGATGTTATTAGCATTTCTGCCGGAACTTAGATAAGCACCCGGTAAATCAAACTGTCGTTGCAATTCACTCTCTGTTTTTACACTCCAATCGTCATTTATATTATAGGTAATTTTAAGATCAAGGTTCACATGTCGATCATCAAAGGTTTTTGCATCAGCCTGCTGATCATCGCGAACCCGAACAGCGCCGGAAATCTGAATGGCACTGGCTTTGTCCTCCAACGCCCTAACCCGGATTCCCAGTCCTCCTATTTCCGTTTTATATTCCTTCTCCAATTTTTCAATAAGCGCTTTTCCCTCGGCATTTGCTTTATCTTCCCGTCCGATCGCTTTAGCAACTATAACGGCAAACTCATAGCGGGTAAGCGTTTTGTCGCCGTTGAACCGCCCATTGTCGTATCCGTCGATAATACCGTCAGCGGCCAGTTTTTTCACAGCCTGGTAGGCCCAATGATCTGTGGGAACATCTACAGGCGCAGCGGCCCACCCCATACCGGTAAAGCAAAATGTTACTACCAGCGACAATATTATCCCTAATCTTGTTTTCATATTTTTCTCTCCTTAGCTATGTTGTGATTTTTATAACTAATCTCTAAGAAGTTTTTCTACATAAATATCATGAACTGGGCACGATACCATTTATCTGTCCACGGGTCATCCGCACGAGTGGCCTTCATATCAATATACCTTAAAGTAAACAGTATTCTTTTGGCCGGAATAAACTCGTACCCAATTTCATATCCCCTGGCCCCATGGTAACCATCATTTGCATCAAAACTACTGGCAATAGACGCATTGGCGTCGTTTCTGGTAATGTTCACCCAGCAGTCATAGTCACCGACCTTCATAATGTCGGCAAATTTGTAATGAACCCCTAACACCCAGCCTATATTATCAGTTTCATACGTTGACTTCGCATAAGCGGCGGTCAACAAGATTTGGTTCTTCAACATGGTATCAAAGCCATATTCAAAATAATTACGACCTGTTACACTACCGTCACCGGCAAATACTTTTGTGTAAGACACCCTAACATTAGTTTTCGGGCTAAGAGCATAAGCCAGGGCCATATTATTATACTTTGGACTATTTAGGCTGAATAAACTATCAGTATGAGTACCTTCACATTGGTCTACAACCCCCGTAGTTAAGGCGATTAGCGGGGCTGGTCCGCCGGGACCGTTAAGGCCGCCGTCACCAAAGCCGAACTGCATCCCTGTGATATAGTCACCAAACACTACGCCTTCACCAGGATGATCAATAAATCGTCCCACCATAGCTTTAGTTGTGCCGATTTTACCAAAGGCCTTCAATTCCTTACACTGATTCCATTTAGTTGATGCATATAGCCCAGTTCTCCAGTCCCGGTTATATTCGCTCTCCACCATAGCCGTCCAGTCATCATTAACTTTGTAATAAGTATCTACAACAATTTTGACCCCCGATTCAAACCTATTTCCAGTTTCCTGAAATTTATCAGCTGATACGGTATTTTTGATGTCATGCCAATCCACTTTTGAAAATCCCAAGACACTCATTCTAATTTTATCTGCCTTTTTCTCAAGTGAAAAAACATGTACGCCAAGGCCGTTTAGCTCTTCACCAAATTCATTCTTAAGTTTCTGGAGAATCATCTGATCTTCGACTGAGGCTTTATCAGCTCTCGCCATAGCATTTGCCACCATTATGGCCATTTCATAACGGGTAATGATTGTATTTCCGCTAAAATTGGGATTGCTATAACCCCTAAGGACACCGTCATGAACCAGTTTAGTCACCGCGCCATAAGCCCAGTGGTTCGCCGGAACATCATCAAACACATTAGCCGCAAACGTTGTCCCGGCGCATCCGAATACAAAAAGAAACGCCAGTATAACAATTAAACATCTTCTCATATAACCACTCCTCCGGTTTTCAGTCACCCAATCATCCTCATGAGAAAAAGCAGACTTACTGAACAGCGGCCGTGGTGTCATCCTGAGACTTCTTCGAGGCCAGCGCTGCCCAAATCAGGCCGATAACAACGTAAACACCAAAACCAGCAGCGCCTAACGTATACAAAAATTGAATCGACGCATCGCCAAACATGGCTTTCAGACTCGGTTCAATGAACGAGCCAAGAAATTGTCCCAAAAACAGAGCGTCAAACACAATCGCGATAACCAGTCCGCGATTTGCCTGCGAACTAACCACCGTCGCCTTAGTAAAAATATACGGCATAAACATCCCGCCACCAATACCGTTAACAAACATCGCAAAACATGTCCCATAAATACTGTGCGCATTCATCATCAAAATGTAGCCTAGCGCCATGAATACAAAACATAGCGGCAAGGTGTAATTGCGCAATACTTTATAAACATATTTAAAGGTGACTCCCATCGCAAAGGCTGATATCGAATAAGCATTAATTGTTGTAGCTGTAGTAACGGCATCGCCAATACCTTGCTGAATAATAAAGATTGGCAATTTCAACATCAGAATGATTCCCATAAACATTGAGGCTAAAACAATTAGCGCCAGAACCAAACCAGGTGCAGCATCACGAGCAATGCTAAGCAGCGAGCCTGTTTGCGTTTTTGTCTTATATGTACGTTCCGGCGGCATATACGGCAGAGCCATGATTTCAATAATTAAGATAGCGACGAACAATAGATACGCCAAAAACGTATATTTCCAATTGATTACACACAGAAAAGCCGCCAGCATCGACATGACAATTACCACAACGGCCCCAAAGGAGTTCGACCATCCCATCATCTTCGCCCGATCCAGTTCATCATAAAGATCAGCGATAATGGCCGTCCCTAGCGGCACTACAATACCCGCGCCGATGCCAAAGATAGTTCTCATAAATAAAACTTGATAAATAGAGTTGTTGATAAACGCACCGCCAACCCCGCCAATAATATAAATTATCAGTCCGCAAATTAAAATACTATTTTTACTATAGTAATAACAAAGTCTTCCCGCCAATAAGCTACACGGAATCATAATTACTGGTGGCAACGTCATGATGAAAGAAAACCACGAAGGATCAACATCGGGAAATACCTTACCAAGTTCACCAACAACCACATTAACCAACCCAACATCGATATTTACTAAACTGAGTAACAGCACTGCGATTGTTAAAAACAAACCTTTTTTCTTTTCCATATTCATACCTCCCAATATCCGTTGTCTTAATTTAGACTCACCACGCAAAGATCCATAGGGAAAAATCTAGTATCACTCGCCATTCTTCTGATGATTTTGCGAAATCTGATAATTTATGGACCTTTGCTTTTCGTACTTGTTTGGACTACGCCAAATTCTGTGTTTATTCCTCACCTCCTGACAACTTAGTACAACCCCTTTGAGTTTTTTCACCTTTACAGTCATTTATTAACAATACTCTGCTAGAGTCATTATACCGACATTATTTTTTTTCCGGAAATATATAAACTCACTAGGACTTATATCAAAATATTCTTAATATTATTATGTGAAAAATCTATTGGCACGAAAAAAGGCAGAAAGTCATTTTTTTCAATGGTTTTCTGCCTATAGATAAAGGATAATGTTCCTTACCGACCTTCATGTATGCCTAACCTAAGCTTAAAGCATGCTTGGCGGCTTGTTCTCCCGCCATATAGCCAGAGTTAAAACACCACGTCAAAGATGCCGCAATCGGCCCATAATCCTGCGTTACCCAGCCGCTGGCATTATCACCGGTTGCATACAAGCCATTAATTACTTTTCCCTGCTTATCAATCACTTCCAGCCGCTCATTAATTTTTATCCCACCATGGGTAGTGTCATAACACCTTACGCCAAGGATTGCATAATACGGTGCTTTTGTAATCGGGCGAAGATACTGCTTTTCTTTCATAAAATCTTTATCCACGCCTTCCGAGCAAAACAAGTTATACCGATCCACGGTAGCTTTTAACGTCGCCGGTTCAGCGCCGATAAACGCCGCAAGTTCTTCTAACGTATCTGCTATTTTGACAACCTTGCCCCGGTCATTCTCCTTTTTCAAATCCACCGCTAATTGTTCCATATATTCGCGGTCACTGCTCATCTGCTTATCTCCCGAACTATCATCGGCATTGATAATAAACTCCTTAGTCGCCTCATCGATAATCCCATACAGAATAGTTTCCGGCTGGCGATACATTGCATTAGCGGCATCAAACCCCGCCGTTTCCGATGCAAAGCGCTCGCCGTTTTTATTCACCCACATACAATAAGGCCGCTGCAAAACATTATGGACCCGATAAGACCACGGATGATGCCCCGGACCAAAAAGCAATACGCCCATATTTTCACCGGTTACAGCGCCTACTTCATTTGCCATAACGATTCCGTCTCCGGTAGAATGCCCCAGCGACAACCGGGTTACGTTACCATCTACGCCAAATAAATTAGGGAAATGTTCTTTCAGCATTTCTTTGTTAGCCCCAAACCCGCCAGCAGCGAGAATAACACTTTTAGCCGTTACTTCTATTTTCTCATCCTGCGCGGTTGCCATTACGCCGGTAATCTTGCCATCACTGTCCGTAAGCAGCTTCGTAACCTTGGTTTTAGTTAATAATTCAATATTGTACTTAGGAAATTCCCCCAGCATGGTTTCCACAACCGTACTGCCCATGAACCCCGGTCCATGGGATGGATCCTCAACTTTATGATGGCTGCGCCGCTCCTTGATCCCAATCAACGATTTATGAGGATCAAACGCAATCAATTCAAAATCCATCCCTTTATTCTCGAGCCAGTCCGCAAGCTTGCCCGAATTTTCAATATAGGCGCGAACGATTTTAGGATCGGTAGCCCAACGGGTTGCCTTCATTGCATCCAAGAAAAGCTCATCGGTTGTATCCTTATACCCTGCCCGTTTATGTTTTTGCGAGTTGGTGGCGAACATTCCCACCGCCATCCAGGCATTGCCGCCAGCCCTCCCAGTTTTATCAATAACAATGACTTTCTCAGCGCCGCATTCAGCCGCTCTCACCGCCGCCACCGTGCCAGAACCGCCAGCACCGATTACCACAACATCACAAGACAGCTTTTTAATCTTCTCGGCGCTTCCATAATGTACTGCTTCATAAAATTCGCCATCTAAATTATTCATTCTTATTTACTCCTTCCAAACAACTGCTTTGCTAAATTTAAGTATTTATAATACTCTGATAGTTATTATAATGACATTCCGGCCACTACTGAAATATATAAACCGGCTAGGAGTTATGATTAAAAATTCTTAATATCTAAATTATCTAAAATTTCTTTCCATTTTTTCACTATTTTAAGTATAATTAAGACAATTATTTCACTTTATATCAACATTGCCAGTGAGGAGGCTTTTCTATGGATATTAAGCAACTTAATTATTTTATTTCGGTTGCCAAATATCTTAATTTTACCAAAGCGGCCCACCACCATCAGGTTGCCCAAACATTAATAAGTCATCAAATTATCGCTCTGGAAAAAGAATTTGGCACACCGCTTTTTTACCGAAACACCCGCTCAGTTCGGTTAACAGCTTCCGGTGAAGCCTTCTATAACAAGGTTAAACCGATCCTTTCCCACCTGGATCAGGCTGTAAGCAACATTAAGTTACTCCCTACAACTATTCAAGGTACCTTAACCATTGGCTTCAATGGAATTTCCGAAAAAAATTTTTTACCGTATTGGATCCATAATTTTTTATTAGATTATCCGAGCATCAAGCTAAAGTTATATAAAAACAACAAAAATAATCTTCAGGAGGCATTACAAGAAGAAAATTTTGACATTATTTTTCAATTATCAAATGGCTTCGACCCCAACCTCAAACTAACCTGGGAAAACATCTGCGTAGTATCAACCGATCATTTATGCGCCGTTATCTACCAGGATCATCCGCTGGCAAAAAAAGAAATCATTACCCGCCATGATTTAACCAATGAACCTTTTGTTTTTTTTGATTCTCAAGCTAATCCTTTAGGCTTTGATTTAATCGTCAAAGATTGCAACCATACCGGCTTTCTGCCAAACATTGTCGCCGAAACCAGTTCTGCGGAAGCACTTCTAGTATTAGTGGAATCACAAATCGGAATTACTATCCTTCCCCGCTGCTTCGAAGCGTTTGCCAGCAATAACGTGAAATTCATTACGCTTGCCGATGAGATAAATAATATTCCATCATTAATCGCTGTATGGCGATCCAATAATTGTAATCCCAATATTCCCTTGTTTATAAATATGGCGAAGAATCAGGGTAAAGCCCAATAGCAAAGCATCGCAAAAAAAAGGGGCTGTGGCACTAAGAAATTAGTGTGGCAGCCCCTTTAGTACTATTAGATTTCACTCATGATTTATACTTTCTGGTGAAAGAATAAAAACTCATAAATTTTTACTTATGATCTTTCATTCTCAAAATATAGAATCCGTCATCTAATGCATCTATAATAATATTTCCTCTATCATCTACAATTACATCTTCTGTTGTAGCATTTCTTGGTCCGGGAAATCCTGGGAAAAACGATTCATCTGATGTTTTATTTGGGTTTGGAGGTATAAAATATGCTATTTCCTTAATACGATATGGATCTGAAACATCGTACACACGAAGTCCTGCATGGAAATAACAGCAATATACTCTGTCTCCCCGCTGTTCTAGCCACGGTTTTCCTGACATTGGCTCATGCAGATTATGTGGTCCAAAGGGACCAGTTGCTCCATCTAGCTGCATTTCGTTAAAGTTTCTATAGGGAAAATCTTCCGGTACTTCGGGATATGGAAATTCTGCTATTAATGTCGGGTTGTATGGATCACGAACATCTACCATATGAATATTATTTAGCGAGTGGGCACGATTTTCTTGTCTTAGTTTTTCCGGTGGGAAGAACTGAAAACGTTCCCCTTCATTTGTTACAACTACTAAATCACGTCCTGGCAATGGCAACGCGGTATGAGTCCTTGCACCTGCTAATTTACTTGAAAACGCCGGCATAAGCTGCAGTTGTCCTAAGGCTTTTGGCCGTGTAAAATCAGAAACATCCAAGACAACTAATCCATCTCCGCAATATCCTAAATATGCCTTATCGCCTACTACAAACGGAGGTCCGTGCATCCAGCCTTTATCCATAAATGCCGGTACATGTGCGGCATGCGGGTCAAAGGTTCGTCCCGGATAGCCATCTGCATACTGATGTGGTGACCACCAACGGCCAACTTCAACCGGATTTTTCGGATTGTCAATATCAACAATACGATAAATCATTCCCTCAAACCCTCTGCATTCTGCAGATAAGTGAACATAACGTCCACCATTATACATAAAACGATGAACTCCGATAGAATGTGGCACTCCACAATCCCAATACCCCAAGAATTTGGGGTTTATTGGATCTGTTTTAATATCATAAATGCGAATACCAGCCTCACATTTCATATTCATAAGTTCAGACTGATCTACCAATGCTCCAGGACCACTACCTGCGCTCATGGCAACAATTAAAAGGCCATCTGCTATCTGAACCTTCGGCGTCGAAGTGGTCGGGTATTCTTTCTTATCAATTACTTCAAAATGCTTGACAAACTCCGGCTTTTTCGGATCTGTGACATCACTAATCATGACACCTACCTGTCCACCACCAAAGCACGCACCGTAGAGAAAATACTTTTCTTCTTCGGTTTTATAAAGAGCCATCTGAAACATTCCGCATTTTTTATTCATCTCACAGAAGGAAAGTACTTCTAAGTTTTTTATATATCCTTCGTTTCCTTTTCCTTTTGCATAAAATTTTTCTGCCATATTTTCTCCTTTCTAATAACAAATATTTTTTTCCAGCGAAAGAACCCCTTGACGTTAAAGTGATTAGGCACTAAACACCGACAATAACTCCATGTCTCCTGCCACCTTACTGTTACAGCTTTTAAAGTCAGGTATTTCTTTGCTTACAGCGCAGTCATAGGAACTAATTCAACCCGAAATTTCACCTCCTTGTACAAAGCTCTTTCACTACAAATAGATCTCTACTAGATAATTGTACCATTAATTATTAATTTAATAAACCTATCTTCGGTACTATCCTGTGTATACTAGGAATATAATAAAACTCACCCTCAAAATGACGTTATTTTGTATAATTTTTGCACATTATTTCTATTAACTTTAAACAAATTCATTTTTCAAAATTGAATAATATAGTCTATCCACATATTCCCCATCAACATAAAAGAAGTCGCGTAAGGTTCCCTCATATACAAACCCACATTTTTCAATAACTCTACGAGATGCAATATTTATTGACTTATGACAGATTTGTACTTTATGCAAGTTTACTTTATTAAAGCCAAATTGAATAACCGCTTTTGTGGCTTCAGTTGCAAGATCTCTCCTTTGGAACTGGTTTCCTATACAGTATTCAATTTCTGCAAAATGATTCTCGCTATTAACTAAAAAGTATGCAATTTGCCCAATACATTCACCTATGTCCTTTAATATGATAGCCCATCTATAATAGTTATCTTTTTCATAGGCACTTATGTATTTATTAAGCAATTCTTTAACTTCTTCTTTTGTTGTATAAACAGGCTCAGAATACATTGATTGAATTGACGGGTCACTAACCCAATACTTTAACATGTTTTCATCATCTGCGTATTCAAACTTTCTTAGGATTAACCTTTCTGTTTCAATCGACACCGTTCCAGTATGTGTTAACATGGATTTCCCCCATCTCAAACAGTCCTTATCATTGACTATACAAAATTAACAATTAAACAAAATAAATTTATTTTTACGAAAATAGTCCGACATCTGATAAATTCCCCCCAGGAGTAATTGGCCTTTCCTCTTCCTATATTGCTGTTTATATGACACGGTTTCTGTCTTATTTTATTTTATTTTTTCTATCTCCTGCCAACTTACTTAAAGCTTTTAAAGTCAGTTATTTCTTTGATTACAGCGCAATCCATCTTGTTAACGCATAGCTTTTTCTTTGGCAAATCTGCTCTTTCAAACGGTTATTTTCCTCTGATACTCGTAAGAAATAGCCACACCCCTTTTACATAGTCGCGGCCATTTTACTTTCTAGCTTTGCCGGTCATGTGCTCTATGGTTATTTTCATTACCACCGTTCTATGGTTATCGCTCGCCACATAATTTTCTCCTTTTTCTTTGAATTCGACGCCGGGAGCATATTTGCCAATTAGGGCCGTTAAGGCTTCAATTTTTTCTTGAGCATTTACTTCTACAGCGGTGCCAAAAACGATAGCGCTCTTATATTGTGTGCTAAAGGCATCGGGCAGCGTAACAGCTTCGCCGACAACACAAAATGAGACTTTATGATTATTGCGGATCGCGGTTAGTTTTTGCCCTACGAGTGCGGAATGAACATAAATACTGTCACCCGTGTATATATAGTTTAACGGAACGCCGTAGGCATAACCGGTTTCATCAGTTACCGATAATACGCCATAAATACCTGCTGTTAAAATAGCCTCAGTTTCTATTGTCTCCAGTTCTCTGTCTTTACGTCTCAACTCTTTGAACATGGTACATCCTCCTACGCCCTTGCGGTATTACTTTTGATTATACAATCAGCAGCAACTTTATTAAACAATTCGCTAATAAGCATCATTATAGCAGAAAAACTGCCAAATACTAAGTAAATGGCAGTTTTTCAGTTGCTAGGGCTACCCCCTCGGCAAATGGTACTAGCTTATTTTTTGCTAAGCAATCTCCGCATGAGTTTCTTTATCGCGAATTTGTACGGCTTTATTATGTTCATTAACCATAACAACTTTAGGCGTAAATAGCTCAGCTTCTTGTTCGGTCATAATAGCGTAGGCAATTATGATTACTATATCACCCGGTTGCACAAGACGGGCAGCTGCACCATTCAGACAGATCACGCCGGAGTCTGGTTCCCCGGCAATAACATAAGTTTCTAGTCTACTGCCATTGTTATTATTGACTACTTGAACTTTTTCGCCCGGCAATATTCCTGCGGCTTTCATCAACGCTTGATCAATAGTTATACTGCCCATATAGTGCAGATTAGCCTCAGTAACGGTAGCGCAATGAATTTTTCCTTTAAGCATTGTCAACAACATTAGTTTCCTCCAGGATTATATTGTCAATTAATCTTGTCTTTCCGATATAAACGCCAACGGCTAGCAGATTGCTTCTCGCAAGCTCTGCTTGGCAAGCGGTCAAATCAGGCAACTGATATATTTCTACATAATCAATCTTGGCTAACGGCTCACTTTGAATACTATCAATTACTTGATTTAATAATTGCTGGGTATTTACAACCCCGTTATTAAACGCCGTTAACGCTGAGGTTAAACTTTTTGATAATACCAAGGCGGCTTTACGTTCTGCTGGTGATAAATACGCATTACGTGAGCTTAGGGCAAGTCCATCTTCTTCCCGCACAATTGGCATCGCGTTAATTTTAATATCAAACATTAAGTCCCTGACCATTTTTTTGATTATTTGTACTTGCTGGGCATCTTTTTGCCCGAAATAAGCGTTAGTCGGCCCCACAATGTTAAACAGTTTACTTACAACTGTGGTAACCCCCCGGAAATGAATTGGCCGGGATTTTCCGCATAATACCTTAGTTATATCGCCGGTGACTTCTACCCAGGTTGGGTCGCCAGCTGGATATAAACACGCAACATCAGGCTTGAATATTATATCAGCGCCGCAATTGGCTGCTAGTTTAACATCTTGTTCAAAAGTACGGGGATAGTTATCTAAGTCTTCATTAGGTGCAAACTGGGTAGGATTAACAAAAATACTCACTACCGTAATATCATTCGCTTTACTGGCTGCGGTTATCAGTGATGCATGACCGGCATGCAAAGCCCCCATGGTTGGCACAAAACCAATGCTTTTATTGGCTAACCTGGCTGGTTTTAATAGCTGGCGCATTTCTTCAACTGTTGTACAGATATTCATAGCTATCCACACCTAACTTTTAGTATAATTTCTCTAAAACTTCTTCATTAATAGCGAAAGTATGCGCTGGCGCAGGAAAGGCTCTTGTTTGGACATCTCTGATATATTCTTGGGCCGCATCGATTATTTCCTGTTGTAAATTGCGGTATTTTTTCACAAATTTCGGTGTAAACCCTGGATTCATCCCTAAAAAATCGTTGCAGACTAAAACTTGACCATCACAAGCATTACCCGCGCCGATTCCAATTGTCGGGACGTTGATGCTTTCGGATATTATTGCTGCCAGTTTAGCGGGGATACATTCTAAAACTGCCGCAAATACCCCGGCTTCTTCCAAAGCTTTGGCATCATCGATTAGTTTCTGCGCAGCCGCCAAATTCTTTCCTTGGACTTTGAAGCCGCCTAGCTGATTAACATATTGTGGGGCTAAGCCAATGTGTCCTACCACCGGTATTCCGTTAGCTGTCATTTTTTTTATAAGCTCAGCAATTTCTTTGCCGCCTTCAATTTTAACCGCCGCGGCCAGCCCTTCTTTTATCAGCCGCCCGGCATTAGTTATTGCTTGTGTCTCAGAAGCCTGATAACTCATAAACGGCATGTCGGCAACAACTAGCGCATACTCGGTCCCGCGCGTTACCGCCTTAGTATGGTGCAGCATTTCTTCCATCGTCACGGGAAGAGTATTTTTATAACCCAATACTACATTACCGAGTGAATCGCCGACTAAAAGCATGTCAATACCGGCTTGGTCAAACAACTTGGCCATGTTATAGTCATAAGCAGTCAGCATGGTTACTGGCTCTGCCCCTTTTTTCGCCATTATCGTACTTGCGGTAATAACCTGTCTGGTCATTTTATTTTATTCCCCTCTCCTAAATTAGTTTGTAGTAGTTTTGTCAATTGTTCGTATTGCTCCGGCGATAGTTTCTGACTTTCAACTGCTAAATCGCAGGTTTTCAGCCCTAACTGAATGTAACTATTAATATATTTATCCGGCAGTATCCATAAATGTTTGGCAATTGTCGCAATATCCGCCCGGCTTATCGGACCGGTTAGCGCGTCTATAGGCCGGTCCGCCCGGGCTAAGTTATCTAGGGTGCCTTGAATTAAGGGCAGCAAAGCCTTACCCGGAATTGACCACCGGGCAAAAATTTCAGCTGCAATTGCGTTCAAGGTTACTAAATAGTTGCAAGCAATACAGGCTGCCGCATGATATAAAGCTTTTTGATCTGAGGGTACAACTAATACGGTTGCTTGTAGCTTGGTTATAATCGCTTGGGCTAAAGTCCGCACTTGTTCATTTCCGTCAATTGTTATGTAAATATTTTTCAAACTAGTATTCGCTTGCACAAAGCTTTGCAGCGGGTGAAAACAGCCAACATTAGCCAATGGCGCTAAGCTGTTTAATACTTCTAACCCATTGGCACCACTGCAGTGAAAAAAGGTCTTCCCGGTTAAAGCTTGGTTATAACCGCTAAGCTTGGTTGCTAAGGGTTCTATATTATCATCAGGTACGGTTAAAAATATCACATCAGCCTTACAGATTAACTCTTCAATATTATTGAAGGCTTTAACCTTGGCATTTTGGGCAAATTGCTGACAAGCACTAAAGTCTTGATCATTCACACCAATTACATTAATACCGGCTTCTTTCAAGGCTATAACCAGGGCCTTGCCAAGTCTTCCGGTGCCGACAATAGCGATATTTTTGTTCATAATCACGCTCCTTTTGAAGAATCCTCCCCAGCGCCGTTGGCCCGAAATAAGCAGTGAAGTACGCTGGCTGCGCTTAGTTCATAACAGAAAATTAAACTGGTTTAGCAACATAAAAACGCGCCTCTAACAAAGAGGCGCGCGCAAAAATACTATATAGCCCTAAATATATTGTGCTTACATTGCCGTCTCGGTCGAGTTATGATCCAAGCGGGTTCAACTTATTAAATTAGCTTTATAAAAGTCCGTGTATGTAAGATTCAAAATTGATACCTTCATACGGCCCCAATTCTACCATAGGATTATTACTATAACAAGTTATTTTTTGATGATTGTGTTATTTTATTGACATATATCGGCTAATATTTTACAATATTATTAAACTCCGTTCAATAATATTACAGTGTTTAATTTTTAAACGTTATTTAACAACAATATATTTTAAGGAGTTGTTACCTTGTCCCGGGAAGAACGCCGCGAACGCAATAAAGAAGCAATGCGCAAGCTTATTCTCGATGCCGCCACTGAAATCATGGGTGAAGATGGCATCAAGAAATTCTCTATAAGGAAACTTGCCGATCGTATTGAATATTCACCAGCTATAATCTACCACTATTTTAAAAACAAGGAGACTTTACTAGACCACATCCTCACTAGCGGCTACCAAAAAATCATAGCTGCCATAACTTCCGCCAATTCACCCACCCAAAGTCCCGTAGAACGGCTTAAGAAGATGACCTCAGAATATATTCTTACTGCGAGTTCCATGCAGCAAGAGTATATGACTGCCGAGCTGAGCAGTTCTCCCGATATACTCAAATTTACCGCAGTGCTTTCCAAAGGCGCTTCCACGACAAAGCCCGCCCTAGGCGTTCTATGTCAATGCTTACGGGATATTCACCATAATTCACCCCTCCCAGAAAGCGAAATTGAGCTAAGAGCACAAATGATAGTAATTGCGGTCTTCGGACTTATTATGAAAGTTCATATTGAAATATATCTACTTAACAACGAAGACGTAAATCGGCTTTTCCGCCATTTTATCGATGTTACGGTTTTGGAAATAGCCGGAGTCCGAATAATATATCAGGAGGCGCTAAATGAAGCGGTTTTTTAAAGTTACTTTAGCTATATTGTCAGTAATCATCCTCATTGCCGCCGGAGGCGTATTTTACCTTACCCGGGGACTGAAGGAAGGCAGCACGGTAGTAATTTCCGGGATTGATGTTTCGGCCTTCCCCGATGGCACATATACCGGGAAATACGATAACCGGAGATGGTCCAATGAACTTAGCCTAACAGTTAAAAACGGAAAAATAACCAATATCGCAATTGTAAAAGATGTTGAATATAGCAATAAAGGAATGTCCGATACCCTATTCCAGAGAGTATTAACCAAGCAAAACACCACGGTTGATGTTGTGTCAGAGGCCACGGTAACAAGCAAAGCATATTTAAAAGCGATAGAAAATGCTTTTGCCGCTAATCCGGAGGGTAAGAAATGAGTACGCTGATTATTTATGCAACCAAGTACGGTTTTACTCAAAAATGTGCCGAAATGATCGCTCAAGGCTTGACGGAAAACGTTGATGTATGCAACATTAAATTAGCCGGTCAACCTGATCTTTCGCCCTATGATAAGGTAATTGTCGGCAGTTCTGTCTATGCCGGAAGAATCCGGAAAGAAATTCGGCAGTTCTGTACCGCCAAGCGGGAAAAGCTAAAAAGTAAAAAACTGGCCTTTTTCATCTGCGGCATGGCAGAAAATCAGGCGCAAGCGCAAATCACCACCGCCTTTCCCCAGGAACTGTTGTCTATTGCCAGTGCAGCGGAGTTTTTTGGCGGTCAGTACAAATTTGATAAAATGAATTTTTTAGAACGGATAATTATAAAACAGATATCCGGTTCAACTAAGGATGTATCCCGCCTCAATTCAGACAATATCAATAAATTAATTCAAATAATGTCTCAGACTTAATAAATGGTAAAAGACCTGCCCTACGGCAGGTCTTTTACCATTTATTAAGCATCATGCAACATAGCTTAATTGCCGCTAATATTTTTTATGGTAAAAAAGCTCTAAACAAATCCATATACCTGATAGCAAAAAGAATATACTTAGCATTAACTCGGCAGTAGGAATATTTATTTTGGTTATTAAACCCGAAACATCAATTATAAATAGACAAATCAAACTAATCATAAAGGCTCTACTACGAGATTTAGCTGTTATAAATAAGCTTCTTTCATCATTACTTAATTCTAGGTTCTTCATTATTTTTGCCTTTCGGGGCGCAATTATATATTCATATATCTCCCATAGACCTAGAATAATAAATGCAATGCCAGGACTCGTATCCACTGTAAAAACACGTTCTGCCAAAAATAATAATACGCCGATAGCGAAAAATTCTATACCCATACGACTAAACTTATTGAACCGTGAAAATTTCGCGGGCTCATCATTGGTTTCTAATAAAAATATCTCTTCAATTGGCAGCTTAAAAACTTGTGCTATGTTGTGAGCTAAACCGAGTGACAGGTTGTACTTGCCATTTTCAATAGAGAGTATTGTTTGTTTCTTCACATGAACCTTGTCGGCTAGTTCTTCGTAATTAAGGTTATATTCTTCGCATAATTCCTTGAGCCTATTTCTCATCATAGCCACCGGCCTTAGTATTATATTTTTACTTATCAGGGTTAATTTACCATTTTATTTTATACAGGTCAAGCTCGAACTCCGTCCCGCTCCGACGCAAAAAAGCCTCTCAGCACTGGGTACAAGCTGAGAGGCTCTATTATTTTTTAGTAATTATTTTCCTATGGTACAATTTCTAATTAATTACTTCGCTTCTTGTCCGGCATCAGCAGTCATTGCGCCGATACTGCCTGCTGGAGTTTGCTGGGGTTGTTCCTTCTTACTTCCCATCGACCGGCTCACCGCAAAATAAAGCACAGCTGAGAGCAGAATAGATACGAAGTCCACCAATGGCTGAACATAAACGATACCATTAAAGCCGCCTAGGGCATTCAATATAAACAATAGTGGAATAAATACTAAGCCCTGCCGACTAAGGGATAATATCAACGAAGGCAAAGCTTTTCCCATCGCCTGTAAAGCACTGGTGAAAATAAACAATAAACCCACAACCGGACCAGATAGCAGCATCGCCTTCAGAATAATAACGCCGTATTTAACTACATCTTCATTATCAATAAATACGCGAATAAAAAAATCTATATTTAACCAAACCGCGACGGTTATTATTGTCCCGAAAATTATTGAACACAGGGAAGAAAACTGGATTACATCTCGCAGTCGCCTATAATTTCCGGCACCGTAATTAAAGCCAAGCAACGGTTGAATTCCCTGACCTAAACCAATCTGCAATAAAACAACCATCATTCCAGCTTTCATTGCCACTCCCATCGCGGCTACTTGAACATCACCATAAACAGCCAGAAAGTTGTTTAGAATTACATTGGCCACGCTCATCAAAATATCGGTAATAAACGCAGGTATACCAATAGCAAATACGCCGGTCATAATTTTATCGTTAACTTGAAAGTCTTTTAGGGCAATTGATAAAATTGATTTCCCCTGTAATAAATATAACACATAATATCCGGCAGCAATTATATTGCCAATTACCGTGGCAATGGCGGAACCAACAACGCCTAAATTAAATCCAAGGATAAATATTGGGTTAAGAATAATGTTGACTATTGTCCCCAGCAGCATGCCATTCATTGCTTCTTTTGCCCGCCCCTCGGCCCGCACGATATTGCTGAAGGACTGAGATACAAGGACAAACGGCGCACTTAGCGCAACATATTTTAGAAACTCATGGGCAAAACCGATTGTATCTTTACTAGTGCCAATAAAGCTAAGAATAGCTGGCATAAAAATCCAGAACGACACCATTAATATACAGCCTATCGCAATAGCGGCATAGAAGCAAAAAGCAGATGCTTTTTTCGCATATTCCAGCCTGCCCTCACCTATTGCCCGGGATATTACGGAAGTGCCGCCTACCCCAAACAAGGTACCTGTTGCCATAAACAATAAAAAAACCGGGGTTGTCAACGCCACAGCAGCAACTTGCAATTCATCACCGGTCTGCCCGATAAAAAATGTATCGGCAATATTATAGATGAACACCATCAGCATACTGGCAATGGCCGGAAGCACAATCTTAGCAACTGCTTTAGGTACAGGCATGCGTTCAAACACTTCTATGTTTTGTTTTTGTTCCATAAACATCACTCCATTTTTTTGTAGCGTGCTACACATATTGGTAAAAACTCAGGAGCCCCTGGCTCCAATTATTAAGCTTGAATACTGTTATAGATTATATTTAATAAATATTGCAATTCCTTAATCTGAGCATCAGTCAGCTTACGAAGCATTTTTTGTTCAACTTGCTGTCGAAACTCACTCATAATAAGATATATCGGGGCTTCCTTTTCGGTAAGATAGATATTCTTGATCCGCTTATCTTCGGCATCAAATTCGCTTGTGATAAAGCCCTTGCTTTCTAACCGGTGCAAAATCCCGATTACGGTAGGATGGGTTACTGCAAAATATTCTTCGATATCTTTCTGCGAGGTCTTCAACCCTTTACGCTCATGCAAATAACCTAAAATCCGGCCTTGAGATAAGGTTAAATCAAAGCGCTTCAACTGTTGATTCGATGTTTTCTCAATACTCTCACAGATAAGTTTTAACATCAAATCAATGTTCTTGCTATGATTCATAGACCTTCTCCCTTTAAACTAATATGTAGCATACTACATATTATAGGATAATATTCTAGATTAGTCAATAATTATGTACAATCTTATTTACTTCAATTTAATGGTTTTCTCTGCTTATAAGCATAAATTATAGCCACGGCTAATCAATTTCTACGGCTGCAGCTAACAATCGATACTTCTACTCCCGGCACTCTGTTAACCACAAATTGCTATCGGACTTCGTTGGCCTTAATTGGCTTGGCCGCTTCGCTCTTTGACAGCGCAATAGATTTTTCAGCATATTAATTTTGACCAACATCGTTTCATAATGGCTGTTAGTCATAATTACCATGCGCCTTGAACCACTTTTAATCAGCTGAACTAGTTGTTTATCTTCTATTATCATATTCCATATAAATTGCGGTTTTATTAGCAATTTTTTTGCCATATAATTTTTCTACTACATAAAGTGACAGATCAATGCCTGCGGAAATCCCGGCAGATGTCAATATTTTTCCGTTATCGGTAAATCTTACATTCTCTTTGATAATAGCTGTAGGTGCAATTTCTTTCATATCTGCGATCACTTCGTGGTGGGTAATTATCTCCATATTATCAAGAAGACCTAACTTTCCGAGTAGCCTTGTTCCAGAGCAAACAGACATGGTCTTCTGGGAAGTCCCATATTGTTCTTTTAACCATTTCAATACTGATGCTTTATTCATTTCACTTTTTGTGCCCGCTCCACCCGGCACGATGAGTAAATCAATTGGTGGATGATTTTTGAAATTGAAATCTGGCACCACTCGTAAACCATTAACTGTCCGAATTTTTCTTCCACTTTCGGTGATTGTAAATACATTGAAAAATTTAAAATCATTAAGCTCAGCAGTCACTGTGAATACCTCAAATGGTCCCGCAAAGTCTAGTAATTCAATCTCGTTAAACAAAAAGATACCAACATTTAATTTTTTATTCATTATTCCCCTCAAAAATCCAACCCCATATACAACTGTGTATTCATATTCTTAAGAACTTATTAGGCGTTTTACTCCCCTACAATTTTCCGATGATGTCAACAACTCTAGTAGTTTGAATGGAACACCCAGGGCAGTCGTCGGAAAAGATAAGGCAATAATATTTTTATCGGTTACAATGGGGTGGTTAATCGATATGCCTCTTTTCATTGGAATAGTGAAATTATTATTGAATAGATGGTTGTTGCTATGTCATAACATAGCAGTATTACACAGCCCATAAAAATGAGTTTAATAATGGTTTGGTTTAATGCGAGTAGCCATAGGATGCCTGAAAGCGTCATAATGGATAGCACGAGTTTGACGCCAAGCCCGAAGTACCAGGTAAACGCTAAAATAATTATTGTGAAAAGGATGTAGGCAACGGGTGTGAGTTTGTATTTAGCTGGTTTAATTCTGTTGTTGATTTGTTTTGGCATAGCCACTCCTATTTCTTGTTCTTTTTTACCCAGCGGTATATGCCATAGCCTATAAATAAAATTATGATTGGAATGAAAAACATGCTTGCGAATTTACCACCGGCATGCCAAGCGATGCTATGAAGAAAAGTGTTGAATAAAGTATCTAGTATATTGTTATGCATTAATAATTACCCCTTTTAAATTAATTACTACGATTATATTTAGTTGCGATTATGATTTGATGGCTGGCTTTGCATTTTTTTGTAAAGATAATCGGCGTTTTTTTATAGTTCAAAGACATGCTTGTTTATCACTGGGATGGTGTTTCTATATTACTTAATTTTTCTATGCATCCATTACTATTTCCTGTTATTTTGCTTATAGAACGTCCTCCGCTAATTAAATGGCACAACAATGTCACTATTGACGATTATTTCCATGATATAATGGTATCATAAAAGTTTTCCAAAAACCAAATACATTTTGTTGTTTTTAAGGCTTAGTTAAATGCTAAGTCTTTTTATTTTGCCATGGGTAGATAGTTTAAAAGGAGGATTTTAAAATGGTATACTCAAGCTCGAATTCATTAACAGTTCCTGCCGATACCACAGTTACAATCAGTGAAACAACCACTCTCTCTGAACTGATTATTAACTCTGGCGGCAATCTAGTGGCTCCATCAGGCTATAGCCTGACCCTAACAGTCGACGGGGTCGAAACGGGCCAAGAACTGGAAACAACAAACGGCACTGATACAGTGTTCGTCAGCGGTGAATACAGTGGCGACATTGTGCTCACAGTGACGGAGACTAACCCGCACACGTTCTATGAATTGACTTTCCCGTTTCGCCAGGCTCTCTATCTCGATGCGGACGGCATTGAAGAAGATCTGTCCGTCCTTTCAGCCATCAACGGTACTGCCTCTTCTCTTCAAGACTTAACAATCATCTCGACAGGCATGGACTTCAATGGCATCTACGTCGCCGGGGGAAGTTACACGCTCAATAACATCAATATCGACCTGGACGGCGACGGACGCTGTGATTTTGTCGGCTATGGCGCTGCTGTTATGGGTACTGGAAGCGACACCACACTGGTCCTGGACAACGCCAATATCGTCACCCACGGCGTAGTCCGCACTGGGGTAATTGCTGGTGATGGAAGCAATTTGATTGTCAAGAATTCCACCATCTCTACTAAACAAGGCACACTGCCTTCTGATTACGTGCAAACCGTCTATCCAGCCTATATGAGGTCGGTACCCTGGATGCTTGGCATCGACGGCACCGAAAACCTCCGTTCCACCAATGTGCTCGGCACCAACACTAAAGCCACCTACATCAATTCTACCATCACCTCCGATGGCTGGGGAGTTCTTTCCACCGATTCCGGCTCCAACCAAACACTAACCGCAATCAACAGCAAGATTTCCACCTCCGGCAATGAGGGATACGGCACCTATGCCGACGGCAAACCTTACGAGTATCTCTATGGCTGTAAATTTAACGTAGGCAGTTATGCGGTCATCAACAATACTGGCTATATCTACTTCGACGACAGTTCCGCCGATAACGTTGCAGCCCTCAACACTAGCTTATCCCTCGGTCTCACCGACGAAGAACTCGCAGCCATTACCCAGAAATCGACCATTATAAACTCAGACCGTTTCGGCGTGATGTGGCACAGTTCCAGCGGCACAGTAAATGTGGCCGGCGGCACGGCGATCAACACCGCTGAAACCGCCTTCCTGGCCAAGACCTCCAATGCCATCACCATCACCATCGACGGTTCCGATGGCGCCCAGATCAATCCCCAAAACGGCATTATTTTGCAAGTGATGGACGACGACGACCCCGGAATAGCTTCTGATAAGTCCAACACCGCAACCTACACGGATCCATATTATGGGACCACTGACACCCCCACGGCGGATACGTCATTTGATCTTACTTCAACAACCGACGCCGCAGCACTAAACCTCAACAACATTACCCTAACGGGGAACTGTTATAACTCGATTGGCTGGACCAGCTCCAGCACTTCCACCCAGAATATGGTAGTTACCCTCACTAACGCCAGCCTTACTGGCATGATCTCATCAACTGAAGCCCATCACCGCGTTGCCACCATCAGTGCTTCGGAATACCAGGAAATAGGTGAGGTTACCAACACGCCTCGCGCGGCGATCAACAACGGCACCATCGTCGTTTTGAACTCCGGCTCCGAGTGGACAGTGACCAGCACCTCTTATCTCACCTCACTTACGATTGACTCGGACTCAACGATTACCGTTCCCAATGGGAACAGCGTTTCCATGACCGTCGACGGCACTGTTACGTCAATCGTTCCCGGTACGACATATACTGGAGCGATCATACTGACTGTCAACTAGAGGTAGAACTAAGACAATAATGCTGAGTAAATGATGACATCTATCTACGCCAGGCAAAAAACGGCTACCACATATTCTGTGGTAGCCGTTTTTTTTTGATCAAACAAACCGTCTTCCATGGGACGCAGAATGTTTTTCTTGATTTTTTCTATGTTTTCCTTGCTAATCATACTACAACTCCGAATATTTTACCGTCCGAGCGTCCTCCACTAATTAAATAACACAATGCTGCCACTTTTACTGATAAATTCCATGATAAAATGAGATCATTAAATAGTTGCAAAAACAAATAGTTTTTATTGTTTTTTAGGCTTAGTTATACGCTAAGTCTTTCTGTTGTACTTGGATAGATAAATATAAAATGATGATTTTAAAATAAGATACTCAAGTTCGAATTCCCGACAACATCACGCTTATAATCACCAACTTGACACAATAATGACACTTTCGCCAATGATTTCCGTGATAAAATGAGATCATAAAAGATTTCTGAAAAACGAATAATTTTGTTGTTTTAAAGGCTTAGTTAACTACTAAGTCTTTTTATTTTTAAGGCTTAGTTAATACTGAGTCTTTTGTTTTGCTATGGGTAGATAAATATAAAGGAGGATTTTAGAATGGTATATTCAACTTCGAGTTCATTAACAGTTCCTGCCGATACTACGGTTACAATCAGTGAAACGACCTCTCTCTCTGAACTGATTATCGAGTCAGGCGGCAATCTCGTGGCTCCCACAGGCTATAGCCTAACCTTAACCGTAGACGGGGTTGAAACAGGGCAAGAACTAGAGACAACAACCGGCGTTGACACTGTGTTCGTCGCTGGCACCTACAGCGGTACTATCGTACTTACAGTAACAGAGACCAATTCACAAACGTACAGTGATTTGACCTTCCCGCTTCGCGAAGCCCTATATCTTGATGCGGATGGCATTGATGAAGATCTGTCCGTCCTTTCAGCCGTCGTCGGCGGAACAGCGACAGCCGCTTCCCTTGAAGGATTCACAATCAACTCAACCGGCATGGACTTCAACGGCATCTTCGTCGCCGGGGGCAGCTACGAGGTCAATGACGTCAACATCACCCTGGACGGCGATGGCCGCAGTGATATGGCAGGCTATGGCACGGCCGTTGTTGGTACTGGAACCGACACCACGCTGGTTCTGGACGGCGTCAATATCAACACCCATGGCGTTACCCGCACCGGAGTAATTGCCAGTGGCGGAAGCAATGTGATTGTCAAGAATTCCAACATCGCTACTAAACAAGGCACACTGCCTTCCGATTACGTACAAACTGTCGATCAGTCCCAGATGAGGTCAGTCCCCTGGATGCTGGGCATCAACGGTACTGAAAACGTCCGCTCCACCAATCTAATCGGCACTGATACTAAGGCCGCCTATATCAATTCAAAAATCACCTCCGATGGCTGGGGCGTTCTCTCCGTCGATTCCGGCTCCAACCAAACCCTCACCGCGATCAACAGCACAATTTCCACCTCCGGCAATGAGGGCTACGGCACCTATGCCATCGGTAATCCCTACGAGTATCTCTATGGTTGTACATTCAACGTGGGCAGCTACGCGGTAATCAACACAGGCGGTTATCTATACTTCGACGACAGCTCCGCTGAGAACGTTGCGGCGCTCAACACTAGCGTCCCCCTAGGTCTCACCGACGAAGAGCTCGCAGCCATTACCCAGAAACCGACCCATATCACCTCGGACCGTTTTGGCGTGATGTGGCATAGTTCCAGCGGCACAGTCAATGTGGCCGGCGGCACGAAGATCACCACCGCTGAAACCGCCTTCCTGGCCAAGACCACCGAGGCCATCACCATCACCATCGACGGTTCCGATGGCGCCAAAATCACCCCCGCTAACGGGATTATCTTGCAAGTGATGGACGACGACGACCCCGGAGTGGTGGGCACCGCTTTGTCCAACACCGCTACGTACACAGATCCCTATTATGGCACTACCACCACACCAACGGCGGATACGTCATTTGATCTTACCTCGACGACCGACGCCGCAGCCCTAAACCTCAGCAACATCACCTTGACGGGACATTGTTATAACGCGATAGGCTGGACCAGCTCCAGCACTACCGAACAAAACATGGTAGTTACCCTTGATAACGCCAACCTTACCGGCGTGATTTCTTCAACCGAAGCCCATCACCGCGTTGCCACCATCAGTTCTTCGGAATACACGGAACTGGGCGAAGTTACCAATACTCCTCGCGCGGCGATCAACAACGGCGCCATCGTCGTTTTAGGCTCCGACTCCAAATGGACAGTTACCGCTACTTCTTATCTCACTTCGCTTACGCTTGACTCAACCTCAACGATCACTGCTCCCAAAGGGTACAGCGTCTCCATGACCGTTGATGGCACTACCACAGCAATCGTTGCCGGCACAACATATACTGGAGCAATCGTACTGACAGTCGCCTAATGGTATAACCACGACAATAATTATAAATAAACAATGTCATAATCTACACCAAGCAAAAACGGCTACCACATATTTTGTGGTAGCCGCTATTTTTTTTGATCAAACAAACCTTCTTCCAACGGACGACTAGTCAGCTGCCGGAACGTCTTTATGCACCTTAACATAATATATAGCAAAGTGCATATGGGAGGGAAGAAAAATGTTGCATGGTGATGACGGTCAGCCAAAAGACGTCAGCGAATGCTACTGCGGCTGCATTGAAGAATCAAAACCATTATTAAATAAAATTGTTGTCCTCGACCCTGGTCATGGAGGTATTTATACGGGAGCCATAAACTATGGCTTTCGAGAATCTGATATTAATCTGTCGGTCGCTCTTAAACTACGCAAAAAACTAGCCAGGTTAGGGGCTACAGTTATTATGACGCGAAAACGTGATGTTAGTCTAGCGCCAGCTGGCTCGACTCTTGACGCCGATCTCCAAGCAAGAGTAGATGTTGCTAAAACCTCTGACGCTGATATTTTCGTAAGCCTGCATGTTGATGATGTTCCAAATATCAATCTTCTAGGTCCTACCAGTTACTTCCCCAAAGGACGTTCTTCTGGCCTTGCCTACGCTATCCAAACTTCTTTAGTAAATGGAATAATCTGCACAGTTGATAATGGTGTTAGCCCAGCCGATTTTTATGTGCTCGTCCATAATGACATGCCCGCAGCCTTAATTGAATTAGGTTATCTATCCAATCCTTCGGAAGCATTATGTCTTATGGATAATACCTATCAAAATCTAATAGCTAACAGCATTTTAAATGGCATTATTAACTACTTTCTGTGCTAATAATCCGATTCCGCTGCTACTGTATTTGTCACGGGGCGGTTCTAGTGACAGAACCATTTTTCGTATTTCTGCGATTTTCGACCGTCTTACATAAAAACGGCGATTTTTTTCTATGCTTTCCCTTACTAGCTCCTAAAAACAAGGCCTCCAGGCAATTGCCTGGAGGCCTTGTTTTTATTTTAGGGACATAATCTCTTTTAGTGTTAACCTATGCTAAATTGCTTTCGCCATCTTCTTCATTTTTGATTTTTGCTTTAAGTAGCTTGTAAATCACCCCAAGCATTATAAACCATACCGGGGTTACAAATAGGGCTACACGAGTTTCATTATTAAGTGCTAATACAACTATAACAAAAGCCAAAAATGCTAAAATTATATAGTTAGCAATTGGGTAAAACGGCATTTTAAATTTGCTCTTAGCAGCAAGCCCAGGATTAGTTTCTCGATATCTTAGATGGCAGATAACCATAATTGCCCAAATAAAGATAAAGCAGAATGTCGATATACTTGTAATTAGTACAAATACCCCTTCGGGCATAATATAGTTCAAAATAACAGAAATCAAGATGACAGTTGCCGAGAACATTGTAGCATTAGAAGGCACTTGGTTGGAAGTTAATTTTTTCATTGACTCAGGTGCATTATTCTCCTTGGCAAGAGAATAAACCATACGGCTTGTACTGAAGATACCGCTGTTACAAGCGGATGCAGCTGATGTTAGTACAACGAAATTTACAATACTTGCTGCTGCTACGATTCCCACTGCAGCAAAAACCTGTACAAATGGGCTTTTATCAGGACTAATTGAAGTCCATGGGTATATACTCATGATAACAAAAAGTGCTCCAACATAGAAAATAATGATTCTAATTGGAATATTATTAATAGCCTTTGGAATAACATGTTCTGGATTTTCAGTTTCACCAGCTGTTAAACCAACTAATTCGATTCCAGTAAAAGCAAATACAACCATTTGGAAAGAAAGGATAAAACCGCTTATCCCATTTGGGAACCAGCCGCCATGACTCCAAAGATTTGTAAAGCTAGATACACCAGCATCTGTAGAAAACCCTTTAAAAATCATAAATATACCAATTATAATTAGTGCTAGAATTGCAACAACTTTGATCAAGGCAAACCAAAATTCCATTTCACCAAATAACTTTACGGTGGTAAGGTTCATAGTCAGCAAGACTACAAGAACTATAAGGCTTGGAACCCATTGAGCTATATTGGGGAACCAGTATTGTATATAAAGTCCCGCAGCAGTTAAGTCAGCCATCGCAAGTGAAATCCAGCAGAACCAGTAGGTCCATCCAGTAATAAATGCTGCTCCGTTTCCTAGATAATCATGTACAAAGTCTACAAAGGAATGATATTTTAAATTTGAAAGTAATAATTCCCCAAGGGCACGCATAATAAAAAAACAAACGACCCCTGTTATCATATACGCAAATAAAATAGATGGACCTGCCAAATGAATTGACCTGCCTGAACCTAGAAATAAGCCAGTCCCAATTGCCCCACCAATCGCGAGTAATTGAACATGGCGATTTTTTAGGCCTCTCGATAAATTCTGATTTTCTGACATATAGTATATATTCCGCCTTTCCCAATGTTACTGTTTTTAAATCAGTGTCCTACGATCACAATCTTCCAGATTCATTATTGGGTCATTATGATATAATTTTCTATTTAATTGACTGACATATCCCCCCAAATAATTAATAACTGCCTCAAAAATACATAAAGAGACCAAATTATAAAATCTGGCCTCTTAAAATAAAACAGCTAATTAGCTCTGTCCTTTTACCTGAGAGATTCACTGATTTAAAATATAATCAGCTTGCTCCTTCGGTGCTCTTCATTGAGGCTCTCCAGAGTTTCGTCCAATAACGGTCCTTTTGCCTGAAAGAATAACATCTTCGGCGGATTATCAAATCTCTCTCCCATTATCTTCATACGAAGTTCAATATTAAATTGGTAGTACATTCACATAATTTATCATCTATCTTTATAAATGTCAACGGAAAACAAACATTTATATATTCTGTATGTACATTTAGCTTTTTTTAATTCCTTTTTATTCAATATGTGAATAAATCTAGTATTTCCAGAAGGCAGATATCTAAACCAAAACCTGATAGTACTTATACGAAAAGCCACCGTTAACGGTGGCTTTTCGTATAAGTACTATTTTTTTTATTATAAGGTTCCGTATCAGATCCAGCACTCTGTAATCTTGTCAATTGGCCATTTTGTGAGAAGCTCATAACCGTCTTTGGTTACAACTATATCCTCTTCAAGACGAACACCAAAGTCACTGCCCGGCTTGCCTGCCCAAGTTTCAACCGCAAGGACCATACCTTCCTTGAAGGTCGAGTTTGGTCCAATTCCAGGGCCTGCGAAGAACATAATCGGTGCTTCATGAAGGGAGATACCAAGACCATGGCCAAGTGCATATCCCATTACATCACCCCAGGTGTCATAGCCCCAGTATTTCGGGCTCTTCGGCCAGTTGGCTCGTACATCATCAACACATGCTCCATCTTTAATTGGTGCCATACCATCATACATCATTTTGCGGGCTTCTTCGTAAATCGCCTTCTGTTCTTCGTTCGCGCGGCCACAGAAGAAGGTACGATAGTAACAGGTCTTGTAACCCATGTACGATGCTCCGTTAATGTCAACAATAACAGGTTCATTTGGGCCCACAGCACGGTCCGTAAAGTCGATGTGCATTGGGTTTGTACGCGGACCGGAAGCAACAACGAATTCCTGGGTTTCATCACAGCCCATTTCATAAAGGCGTTTCATTCCGATACCCATTAAATCACATTCGCGGATACCTGGACGAATTGCCTGGCGGATATCTTCGAAAGCAGCATCAGCAGCATTGCAAGCGAGCTTGAAGCATGCGATTTCATCAACGTTCTTGATGGCACGTGCATCAAAAGAAACCGTAACACCATCTTTAAATTCTTTAATGCCAAGCTTTTTCAGTGCTTCCATCGTCATATATTCTCTTGCACAAGCATCGAGAGCAACCGGCTCGTTGCTGAGACCATACTGTGAAATTACGTCCATAATGATTTTGGCGCATCTTTCAACATTAGCCTGATCCGCATCCCTTGCCGGTCCAAAATCTGTGAATATTTTACCGTTTAGCCATGGTGCTTCTTTCCTCAGAGCTTCTTTCGAGAAGCTGCTCATAAAGTAGCAGTGGGGTTCACCGTTACGAGGAACTATTACACATTGCCGTGAGTTGTAACGGTTCGGGATTGTTACGTAGCCACCGCTGATATAGCGGATAGCATATGGGTCCCAAGTAATAAGTGTTCCAACACCGTGAGCCGCCATTGATTCCTTGATTCTTTGCAGACGATACTTTCTCATCCGGTCAAAATTTACGCCTTCAAGGCGATCATAGGCCATTCTTCCATATGGCATTTAACAGTCACTCCTTTATCATTGTCAATATAAATACATAATTGATTCATTGTTCCCACTATTCACTATTATATGTCTTTTTTAGAAATGTACAATTAATTTTAGTTCTATCGATGATTTTATTTTAGTCATTTTAAACCTTAAAAAAAACATAAGAGCCGTTTCAAAGGGGCTATGTCATGGGGACAGTTCTAGTGATAGCACGATTTCCCATACTCTTTCTTTTTATAGTCTGCGGTCTGATAACCTGATTTGACAAAAATAATCCCGACTAAATGATTCTTGAGTTAAGTCGTGGCAGACGGTAGACAAAAACAGTCTCCAAGCAATTGCCTGGAGACTGTTCTTATCCGGTTTCACCTGATACGGCGAATTTTTTAACATACTATCAAGTTACCCAAAACTATAACATTAAATTACAAAATTTATTTACTTCTTTTTGATGGCAGTTTTACAGTTGCCCCACCTGATAACCAAATATCTCCTTCAATGGTTTCAATCCACCATGCAAGATCTACAAAATACTCACCATCACGGTTATACTTGTCATAAACGTAAGATTTTACAATAGCCAGATCTTCTGTCAAACCATGAGCAGTCTGGTTCTTATCTTTCATTTCGGGAACATGTTTCAAGAAGTACTCACAGTCAGTATTAAGCGGCATTTTCTTTCCGTACGTAGCCATTACTTCCACAGGCATAAGGCCCCAGCGAATATTATAAAGCCAACCATGATCGCCCATCCAATTGAAAATATGACGTTCAGCAAATTCGCGTCCTAAGAAATTAAGCAGCGGTCCTCTGCTATCAGTTGTTTTATGAATATCGGCCGTGTTAATATCCGCACTGCTATCGGTTTTATGTATGTCTGCGGTATTAATATCGTTCGTATCCCCTGACATATCTGTCGTTTCTAAGGTTCCTCCACCGACACCATCAGGCACAACCGGAATGTAATCCGCTTCATTTTGCATCCGGTAAATTCCGTTATTTTCATCCCGAATCATAGTCTTGAAGATCTCTGGATCCAAAATTTCCTTTTTCAAGGTCCGGCTCCCACCACTAGCCAATCCATAGGGTGGAGTAGGGATAAGCGGACTCAAGATAGGACCATCTACAGTCGCTGTAGGTTTATCGCCAATTTTCACATCTTCCCAATAAAGCGGTTGCGCGCCTTGCCGTTTTTCTTTTAGCCAACAGTCCTTAATAAACTTCCAATCTTCATCCGTATAATAATGAGCCGGACGATTCGACCAAGCGGCCGATTCCCAAAATTCCGCAAAGCCCATTACGGCTGGTCGTTTTCCTTCTTTATATATTTTAAGGCTCTCCGAAACACGGAAAACAACATCGTTTACTTTTTCTCCGTGTTGATTGTATACACTCCCTGTGCTTTTTATGTTAACATGCCGATATATAGAACCTTCTGTAGGAGTCTGATCTGTAAGATGTCTTGAATTAAATACCATATAAAGAGTATCTCCGGGATATATTGGCTTATAAACAGTTACATTATGATTCAACTGAGAAACAAGCAGCGTATCTCTGGCATCAGGCGGATACGGAACCATAAATGAGTCATCATGCGCACCAAAGCAAGGCAGCGCAAGTATATCCTTATACCCTAGCTTTTTTGCATACTCGGCATCATTTAAAACAGGGTTTGCAGGGTCATACTTTTCATTGTTATAGCGCACCATAGCTTCGGTTACTTTCAATACCGGACCAAGTCCCGGAGTATCCTGCGGTAGTGTCCCTTTAATAAGAGCCTGTACATCAATTTCGCCGCGCTCTTCTATTGCCTTATTATCAGCCAAGTACTTCTCGACAAATGCTTTCTCCTGTTCGGTGTAAACACCTGGATATAATACGACAAAATCATCTGGATTAAACTTTCCCATTATTTCCACTCCTCACAATATTTAATACAATTTTGAATACTACTTGTCCCGGTATTTTTTAGCGACTGCTATTAGCCTCCTAATAACCCGGAGCACTTTCATTTAATCTTCCTTTCTATATAATAATCTGATAATTGCTAAAAGTAAACATTATTTTACCTTTTTTATTATTTTTTTTGTTAGAGACGGATTTACGATATTCCTGGCGGCTTTATTTGGGGCCATCCGACATCTTTCCATTAGCTATCATCTACTAGGTTTCGCCGTGTCGTCTTTAATCACTTTGATAACAATTTGACCCTTGTACACGCCAGCTTCGATATTGGCTTCTTCTCCATTTACGGTCATAATCAAGGAGTAACCTAGCGGCGCCTTCATCGTGGTTCCAGCTGCCAGAGTTAAATTGCCCAGATATGAATCATGATTTACTAGCCAAGTAGAATCTTTGTCAAAGCTGGCTGAAATGCCCCAGTTCGCTCTCGCTCGATAATAGTTGCCATTCATGCTGGATTCTCCGCCAATTGCGTTGGCATACGAGAGACCAGGTACTTCCCATAAGCCATTGTCACCGTCGGCAAAGGAACCGGTAAATGTCGATCCGTTAAAGTGAACGGTCAGCGACGAACGCCGAGTGGCAGGCCGACCTTCTACAACGCGATTTACATTACCTTCGTTCCAAATAATGCCAGCCGCATCAGATTGGTTAAAGTTGAATCCGGGGGCGGACCCAGCTTCGGAGGAAATAAGATAGTTATAGTTTTCATTGTTGGTGTTTTTAAATGTGCTGTGATTCAGTTCTAGATTAACCCCGGCTGATTCAAATTCAAATACGGAGCTGGTTAATCCACCAAAGCAGCTTCCTACCGTGAGGTAAGGAATATCGGAAAAATCAGTGTCACCGATGTAGCGGCCAGCCGAATAGTTGTAGAACGTGTTATCTAAAACACTATTTCTAAGCGGAGTATCCTTTGTATACGATTTTCCTGCCAGCTTGCCGAGCGCAGCCAGTAGCGTTTTAGTCTTATCTTGAGAAATCCCATAATTTTCGCAAAGCTGGCCAATAGTCATTGTGATATCGCTCATCATGTAATGAGCCAGCACCGCATCGCCGCTGGCTGTTTTCCACGCTTCCACCGCTTTATACGCCGTTTCGCCGACTATAAAACCGGCAACATCTTTGTCGGCAGTAAAGGCAACATTGTTAAATACCGAAGTGGACTTGGCGACAATACCGCCACGATTTCTCAAAGCAATCTGCCCGGTTGCCGAACTATTGTCAAAATGCAACGTTCCTCCCGAGGCTACAACAAGTCCGGCATCCATTTTAGAATCGAAGGAAGAGTCTTTAGCGGTAATGATACCGCCACCGATAACATATACGCCAGCTGAACGATTGCCATAAACGGTTACGTGAAAATCTTTGGCTTCTACAATCCCATTCCCGAAATCATTGGCCAACGCGGAACCTTGTCCCACGGCATAGCTTCCCGGTACGCCCGTGATCGCGCGAACGTTTTCCAGATAAACGTACCCGCCATAGACAACATCGGCTACATGGTTATTCCAACCGCCAAGAGTGAAATCGGTGTTATAAACATAGACTTTGGCCGTATCCGATTTCGCTTCGTGGGAACCAGCCTTGCTTCCCGCGCCGCCGGCGATAACACCGTTTGAACCGTCGTCATTAGCCTGAATGACGCTTCGTTTACCGTCAAGTTGACCAACCGAAACAACGCCGCCGTTGGTAGCATAAAGTACGGCGTTCATGCCCCACTCCATAACTACTTCTACGTTATAGTTACTCAGACCGACTTCATAAGACATTTTTGCCCAGTTACCGATGGAACTAGAGACCGCATTCAAACAGTCAACTTTTACTGTGGCATAATCGTCCGCCCATAGGGCACTGCGTTCCTGATTAATTTTGGCATTGATTTTATCGCCGCTTTGGGCGGTGTTTATCTCAAGTTCTTTATATACCTGATCATCCTTATCGCCCTTTGCTTTGATAACAGCGTTAGCAAAAGCGGTATAAGCAGGATTTAGGGATGTGCGGGCGCTGAGACCGTTGAGATTGGTATTGCTGCTAGTAATATTAATGTTGTTATAGTTATAAGCAAGACGATATGGTGAATAATAAATGATGTCGATAGCACCGTCATTATCGCTGTCTTGGTAGTCCACATATTGGTAATAAAGATTTGAATTGGCGTTCGGCAATATTGCAGCCGTACTGCTGCCACCATAGAGTTCTTTGCCAGTGGCAACATCATAAGCAATTACATTCTTAGCCAACTTTACTTTATTACCGTTGACATAATATCCTTCCGTAAAGACAAGACGACTTTTTACGTCACCGTATGGTCCCTTGGCTATTACCGAATTCAAGTTCAAGGCTTCTTCTTTCGTCAACGCCCGAAACGTTTTATTGAGCTCACTTGCGTTTATCTTATTCTGAAATTGATGAAAAATTGTAACTTTCTTGTCGACGAATTTATAATCGTCACCACTAAAAGTAAGCGTAGTCGTGTCATTTTCCTGATTTACAGTTTTAGCAAAAGCACCTTTCGCAATGGCAATGATCGCATTTTTCGTAATTTGATTTTTGGGTTCAGCGGTCACCACATTGAGATAGGTTCCACCGGCAATGCTCGCTTTTTTTCCATTATCAACCGCGACAGAAACAAGTTGAACGCCAATTGTTACAACATTCTTGCCGCCTGCCGCCTGCTGAGTCGTATCGCTCGGCAGATAGAGAACGGCGTTGTCGCTGCTCATGAACGCGCTAGCATTGATGTCAACCTTCGGATTAGCAAAGGAAATGATCACCGCCGTGTTAAGATCATAAAACGCCCAATCGGCAACTTTCTCAACCGTCGCGGGAACATAAACCGCGGAAATTTCATTATGATGACCAAAGGCCTGCGCCTCGATCGCCGTAACTTTGGCTCCGCCCAATACGCTGGGAACTATGATCACATTGCTGCTTTTGCCCGAATATGCCGTAATGGCGCTGGTTGTGCTACCGCCGGAAGTGATAATTTTAAAAGTCCAGTCTCCCTCAGTGGCGGAGACGGATTTGACGGCGGGACCGCCGCCCGGCGGTGGTCCAGGCGGTCCTCCTGGTGGTGGTCCCGGCGGTCCTCCTGGCGGCAACATACCCGACGAGTTTTTAGCCATGGTATTTAAGGATATTCCCATTGTCAGCAGAGAAAGTAAAAAACACAATAAAAGCATCAGTCTTTTTTTCAAAAAAACCACATTCCTTTCCTTTAATTAAGATAGCAATTTCTACTTTTTACTTGAAGATTCCTCATTTTTAAGCATCTATGTTAACAACATTTGTATTGATAGCATATATTTTATCATTATTCCACCAACGATTCTATTATAAATTTTCAATTTTATGTCACAAGGACGGTTGTATAAACATTATCCCACGTCTAAATCATTCCTGATTAATTCTGGTTAAACGGTATACAAAGACATTCTCCAAACAACTGCCTGAAGGCCGTAATTATACGCTCTCTTTAATCCTAAACCACAGCTTGTCTTATTATGCCAAAATACCCATTATTTAATAGCCCAATCTTCAACATTCCACACATCAGTTACAATATCTTTATAAAATTCTGGTTCATGACATACTAGAAGTATGCTGCCATCATATACTCTTAAAGCCCGCTTTAGTTCATTTTTTGCATACACATCTAAATGATTCGTCGGTTCATCCAAAACTAATATATTAGTACGTTTATTAATAAGTTTGCACAATCTAACTCTAGCTTGTTCTCCTCCACTCAATATATTAATCGGGCTTTCTATATGTTGTCTTGTTAAACCACATTTAGCTAACTGACTTCGCACTTCGCTCTTAGTCTTATCCGGGAATTTATCCCAAACATCATCTAAAGCGGTATTCGTATTATCTTCCGTAATCTCTTGTTCAAAATATCCCACTTCTTGATAATCACCTAACTTTATTTCTCCATTTATCGGTTGTAATAATCCAAGTAAGCTTTTTAGTAGTGTTGATTTTCCCAAACCATTAGCCCCAACTATTGCAATCTTTTGTTCTCTTTGCATTCTTAAATTTAGCGATTTACTTAGAGGCTTGTTGTAGCCAATAACTAAATTTTTAGTTTTAAAAATTATACTATCTGACACTCTTGCCTTCTTAAAGTCAAATTGTGGTTTTATGTTTTCAGTCTTAATCTCTATTCTTTCAATCTTGTCTAGCTTCTTTTCTCTTGATTTAGCTTGTTTTGCCGTTGAAGCTCTTGCTTTATTTTTTCTTATAAAATTCTCAAGTTTTGCGATTTCATTTTGTTGTTCTTTGTACTGAATACCTAATTGTTCCTTTTTTATAGCATAAAGCTTGAGAAAATGATCATAATTTCCAGGATATCTTAATAGTGTTTTATGTTCAAGATGGTAAATAACATTTACCACACTATTTAAAAAGTCATTATCATGAGAGATTAATATAAACGAATTTTCATAGTTCATTAAATATGTTTTTAACCACTCTATATGTTCTTCATCAAGATAATTGGTAGGTTCATCTAATAACAAAATGTCTGGAGATTCTAAAAGAAGTTTGGCAAGTAGAACTTTAGTTCTTTGTCCCCCGCTTAAGGCTGAAGCATCTCTATCTAAAAAATCCCTAATTCCCAGACCTGCTGCCGTTGATTGTATTTTTGAATTAATATTATAAAAATTATTTTCATCTAGGATATCTTGCATATTAGCAATTTTATTGAGAGTTTTATTTACTTCTTCCTCATTCATCGTGCCAATTTCGTTATATAAATCAGCAATTTTTCCTTCTATATCAAATAACTTTGAAAATGCTTCTTTTAAAATATCTTCTACAGTATTTCCTTTTTTAAGGTCAGCGTGCTGATCCATATATCCCACACTAACTTTATTACTCCATTCAACTTTGCCGTCATCTGGCAATAGTTGATTTGTAATAATTTTCATAAAGGTTGATTTACCTTCACCGTTAGCACCAACAAGAGCAATATGTTCTCCTCTTAATAATCTAAAAGATACATTTTTAAATAATACTCTTTCACCAAATGACTGACTCATGTTTTCAACTGTTAAAATACTCATTATTTGTCAATTCCTTCTTATCTGTCACGGGGACGGGTCTAGTGACAGCACTATTTTTCCTACTTTTTCTATATTAAGTCTGGTATCTGTCGACCTAATAATTCTGTTTTAAATATTATAATTTGTACTAGTTCAATCACGATTCCGCGATTTCCAACCGTCTTACAAGGTTCGATGGTTATGTCTTACTTTATTGTTTCTGCTTCCCTCTAACCCATGTTATTTTACTATCTGCCGTATAGATCATTCCTTTTTATTCTATTTTTTTATCCTTACCACCCTCCCCTTGGCTTTTTGACAAAAATAACCCCCGACTAAATCATTCCTGATTAAATCGGGGCAGACTGTATTATGTAGCGGAGACGGTTCTAGCGACAGCACTATTTTCGTACTTTTTCTCTATTAAGTCTGCGATCTATTGACCTGATAATTCTGTTTTAAATATTATAATTTGTACTAGTTCAGCGATTCCGAGATTTTTAGCCATCTTACAGGGAACGACGGTTATGCCTTTCTTGATTTTTTCTATGCTTCCCTTACTAACTCCTGTATTTGCCGTATAGATAATTATTTTTTATTCATAAAATTGCACCTTGGATATTTAATATTTTACGACAGTTTAGGCTATCCTTGAAGCAGCCTACAGTAATTGGTGCATTAATATGTGCCATATTTATAGGTTCTAGTAGGAACATCATTCAAATCTTTCTTCTCAATAAAAGCAACTATACGAACAATCGCGCCATCCCCTTTATGCCAACGGGTTGGGAACGCGCAAACTACACAACGTTTACCAAGGACTTTATCCACGTCTCCACCAACATTCTCCCACGCGGGAATATTTCGTTTTAGAAATACCTCATGAACCGGTTCCCATTTGGGATGATCTTCCTTCGCCTTATGGCCGGGGAAAAATGTATTTTCATATAAATCTACCACCCGAGATACTAAAGGGCCAGGTCCATGTTCCGCCATATAAGAGGCACAAGGATGATCCAAGGCCTGGCAATCAATGCCAAAGCCTGCTGCCCCTTGTTCAACAAGCCATTCCCCAGCCTCCTCCGACACCCCAGGACTCCACAGGAAATAACGGTCAGAATCACTATATAAACGGTGCCAGCCAGTTACAATTATCGCATAATCACCTGGCTGAAGTTTAGGTTCACATTTTTTTAACATGTCCACAGTAATAGTCTGCATAGGTGTACATTTAACATCCCAGATTACAGCCGGCGCAATAAATTTTTCTAAAGCAACTTCATCAGTAAACGGACTTTCTTGACATACATGAGAGGGAGCATCATAATGCGTCGAAACATGTTGGGGAAAATTATTCATAAGTTGAGTCCGCCGATTAAATTTAGACATGTACTGTACTGGAGTAGTCCACGGCTGAGCACCAGCAGGCCAAGTCGGCTGATCATTGCCCCATGGATGAGACAGATCAACCATTACCATGTCACTGGTAATCGACCACTTACCTGGCAGATTCTTAGCGGGAGTAGAATAATCCAACAATGGAGTATCGTATGTTTTTACATCAAACGGCATTTTATCAATTGAGATGGGATATTTATGCATATTGCATACCTCCAATTTTTATATTTCCAAAGCAAAGGTAAAGGCCGATTCTATTGCATTAATAATATTTTTTGGTCCTTCGTTGCAATCGCCGATAAGATAGGTTTCTGGCACAACCGCCATAAGCGCCTGTACTTTATCTCTTTCAATCGACATTCCCAGCGCATTTACTACCGTATCGACCGGCAATTCATGCTGATTGTTCTTCTTATCAACGTATTTTACGCTGTTTTCGGTGATTTCGATAATAGTAGCTTCGAAAATAATTTTAATGTTCAGCTTTTCGCATAAGCTATGGATGGATAGACGGACGAGAGCCGCTGCATCTTTAGTAAATTCTTCGGCTGGAATCATGTCAATTAACGTTACTTCCTTGCCATCCTGTGCCAAACCGATGGCACATTCGGCCCCAGTCAAACCAGCGCCAGCAACCACTACTTTGTTTCCCGTCTTTTCCCGGCCAGCATCTACGTCGCCGCCCCAAACCACATTTTTGCCGGTGATGCCTGGGATAGGCGGAACTGCCGGCACCGATCCGATAGCAATCATAACAACATCGGGAGTTTCTTTCTTGATAAGGTCGGGAGTTACTTCGGTATTATAGACGATTTTTGCCCCGCAAGCGGCAGTTTCTTGTATCATCCATTCGTTGTATCGTCGCATATCTACTTTAAACGGTAATGCAGAAGCGGTATGCAGCATGCCGCCCATACATTTCGTTTTTTCATACAGAACTACTTCATGGCCTTGTTCAATAGCCGTTTGCGCCGCCTGCATTCCGGCGGGACCGCCTCCTATAATCATAACCTTTTTCTTTTGGTTGGCTTTTGGAACATAGGAATATTCCAGTTCGCGTCCTACCCGCGGATTAACCGCACAGCGGATAGCCCGAAAAAAAGGTGGTTCAGCGCGACCGCCGCAATAAACACAACGTATGCAGGGACGGATTCTATCGTCCTGCCCTCGATAGGCTTTGACAAAGGCATAGGAATCGGACAGACCGGCCCGGCCCATGCCGACCATGTCGGCTTGACTGTTAGCTATAAGTGCTTCGGCTTCTGCCATCGTCATAATTGAGCCCAGCGCAGTCACCGGTATTTTCAGTACAGCCTTGGCTTTTTCCGCAAAAATGGCATTTACTTTATGCGGCAAGAAGTATGGCTGAATCATATATTCTAGACTGGGCAGATACGGTATAAATCCGGCCGAGAAATTAGCGATATCAACATATTCCTGGGCCTTTTCCAAGTATACCAGAAGATCATCAATTTCCATTTCATTAAAGGTTTCAGGCACACGCGGGCTACCACTTACCCTGAGATCAATAGCAATTTTGTTGCCGTGTTCATCTCTTATAGCTCGTAAAATTTCCAGCGGAAACCGTATCCGGTTTTCCAGGCTCCCGCCATATTCATCAGTTCGCTGATTGAAAGAAGGCGAAAGAAATTGTCCAAACAGCCAACCGTGAGCGCTGTGAATCATCACGACATCAAAACGGGCTTTGACACAGCGTCCTACTGCCGATACATAATTATCAATGACTTGCTTCATATCGGCTTTATCCATCGGCTTCACGTCGTATTCTTTGTAAACCGGATGGATATAATCAGGCAGGTGAGACGGACCCAGGCAGGGCTTGCCTTTTAGCAGCGGCTTGAAAGCCAATGCTCCTCCGTGGTTAAGTTCAATAGAAGCCTTAGCACCATAACGGTGAATTTCTTCAACTACATGGGTAAGGCCGGGAATAATGGTATCTTCACCTAACCGAATGGCAGCTACATGCTCTATTGACTGCCCATTATCTACACAGGAATCGCCGATAGTAACCAGGCCTGCTCCAGTTCGGGCCATAGCCCCGGCAAATGCAATAACTTCATGAGTAACTTGTCCATCAGGGGTAGCCAAAGCTGACAGCATCGGAGGAGACATAATTCTGTTTTTTACAGTAACTTTACCAATATTTAAAGACTGAAAGACATGAGGATAACGGTTGAAGTCACTCATAACAAAACCTCCCTAATATATTACATTTTTCAGTACTTTTTTGTTTTCTTTGCGGAAATCAGCAATTGGCTTAAAATCCGGTTTAAGTTTTTTTAAGCCAAATGATTCCGACATTGCGAGTTGCCTCATGTTCCAGTCTACGAGATGAGTGGACTAAACCCGTATACTATTAAGAGTTTGTTACGTGCGTTTGATCCAGTCATATTATTTATCCCCTTACATTTAAAATAACACGAATAACCCAACGAGTGATCTTTTCCGTCAGGCTAACTTCTTAACACCATGTCATGTATATTAATATTACTATTGTGCTCTAACTCCGCCACTCCTATACCATGTCACGGGACGGTTCTTATTTCTTCGCAAGCCTTACCACCATTCCATTGTCTTTTTTAAAAAATAACCCCCGACTAAATGATTCTTGATTAAGTCGGGACAAAAGCCAGTAAAAACAGCCGTCAGACAAATGTCTGGCGGCTGTTTTTACTGGAGCAGACGACAAGCTTAGAACTCCGCCCCACAGTTTAGTTTGTAGGCTTGGCTTTGCCAAGTCTCATATAAGCTGATTTCTCGATCAATTACCCGTTCTCTACTATAAGCGGCACCAATTTTTGCTCACTTACCTTTACAAGGCCTTTATCAGTTATTTTCAACTCCTGGCTAACCGGCAGTGACAAGGTACTGATCGACATAATTATATTTGGGTGCTTATAACCCAAATGCTGCAGCGCGTCTATGACGCTTTGTATTGCTGCACCAAATTCTGCCACCGGCTTATCCGACAATATGCCAGCGATCGGTAAATCTGCCTTGCCAATAACTTTTCCAGCTTCAACTACATAATAGCCACCCTGCTTTTCAATAACGCTGTTAGCCGCTTTCATCATATCCTGTTTATTTCTCCCCAGCACCAACAGGTTATGACTGTCATGCTCATATGTTGTGGCTACGGCGCCGCGTGTAATAACGTCACCACCTACCAGAGCATAGCCTATATTCCTATTTTTGCCGTGTCTTTCCATGACAACAGCTAAACAATAAGGGGAGCTTTCCCAATCAAGCTGATTATCACGTATCGATATAGCAGCAAAATTCTCTTGCGTAAATGTAGTACCGGAATGAACAGTAATTATACGGCAAACTGCCGCTTCATCCTTACGATCAATTTTTATTGTAAACTGTTCTCCTGTAAGCAAGGGCAAATGGACGCTTTGGTAAAAATGAGCCGGAAATGAATGATCTCTTGTTTCCTTCACGACGTGACCAGCGGCACTATAAATTTCTTGCCCATTTTTAAACGTCCGGTCGATAGTAAACTCCCGCAAGTCATCCAGCAAGACAAAGTCCGCTATTTTGCCGGGAGCAATACTCCCCCTGTCGCGAAAACCCATACGCTTAGCGGAAGTATAGGTCGCTGCATAAATAGCAAGTTCGGGCGGCATTCCCAATTTCATTGCCTTCTTAACTAAATGGTTTAAATGCCCTTTCTTTACAAGAGAATTCGGCATGACATCATCAGTAACAAAGGAAAAATGCTCAGTAATTCCCTGCTTCAGCAAATACTCGATGATTTCCTTTTTTAAAGATTTTTCCTGAATTTGCACAAACATGCCATTAATTATACGCTCTTTAATTCCCTGTACGGTTTGCTCGGTATGGTCAGAATCTACACCTGAATAGATAAACCTTGACAATTCCAGGCCTTGCAATTTGGGACAATGGCCTTCCAGCGCAAAGTATGGCTTATTTGCTTTTATATACTGGATAAATTCGTTACTTTTTCCCTCCGGATGATACACGACATCTACGTAATTCATCACCTCACCCAGGCAAATGACTCGATCCATTTTGAGCATTTGCTTCAGTTCAGTGAGGTTTATCTCCCTACCGCTTGTTTCCAAATCGGCACTAGTAGAGGGAACCGAGCTGGGAATAGCAAAATATATATCAATTGGACAATTCTGTGCCGCAGACATCATGGCTTCTATTCCTTCCAAGCCAAATACGTTACCCATCTCATGAGGTTCGGCTACAATCGTCGTTACACCATTTTTTGCAAGGGCTCGTGAAAAAGTCAGGGGCGCCACCATGGAACTTTCAATATGCATATGAATATCAATCAAGCCAGGAATCATGTATTTTCCCTGCGCATTGATAATCTTCTCGGGTTCGAAACCGGAGGTCTCCTCTGTCCCAATATACAAGAATTTTCCCTGCAAAACAGCTACATCGGCCTGTATAAAAGTTTTCAAATAGGCATTAAAAACATTTGCATTTTTCAATAACACATCAATTTTCATTTTAGTTCCCCTTACCTAACCAACTATTTCAAACTCGCCAAAGAATAAAAATAATACGCCAGTACAAGCGCCAGTAAATAATGGCCTAATACGAGTTCCTTTAGCCGTCCGGCAGCCGATTTCATTATAACATAAGCAATAAAAGCCGCGGCAATCCCATTGCCAATGTTGAATGTAAACACGGTAAGGGCAATGCAAATAAAAGCCGGTATGTATTCCGTAATATCAGTATAATCGAGATTTCTCATGCCAGACAACATACTCATTCCTACATAAACAAGGATCGGTGCCGTAGCGGCAGCCGGAATCATTAAGGCCACAGGAGTTATAAACAGAACTAACAAGAAAGCAATTGCTGTCGTGATAGCCGTCAATCCAGTCTTGCCACCTGCTTCAACGCCAGCACCTGACTCAAGGTAAGTAATAAGTACCGGTATTGTAAACAAAGACCCCAGCGTAGCTGCGATCGAGTCCACCGTAAATACCCGGTTCAAGCCTGGCAGATCGCCATTTTTATCCAAAAGGCCAGCTTTACTGCCAACCCCTAATGCCGTTCCCAAACTGGAAAAAAAATCCGGCAAGAAGAAAGCAAATAGAAAAGGCAAATATTTTATATCTAATGCTCCCAAAATATCAAACCGCAAGAATACATCACCAAAACCTGACGGCAGACTGAAAAAAACGGCTGGTATTTTGGTTACCCCAATTGGAATACCAATGAGAGTGGTAAGCAGAATAGTAATTAAAGCACTACCGCGTACCTTGCGAGCCTCAAGAATTAAAAGTATAACAAAGCCGATCACTGCCAGAATTACGACCGGCTGTGTAAGATCGGCAAAAGACAAGGCAGTTTTTTTTGCATTAGCCGCAATTAGATTAGCATTACGCATTCCCAGTACGCAGATAAATAGACCTACACCGGCACTTATAGAAATTTTAATTCCTCGAGGAATAAGTTTGGTAATAAAATCACGTATTCCAAGTACAGTAACAAGAACAAATAATAAACCGCTAAGAAAAATTACGCCGCAAGCGACTTCAATTGATACTTTCTGAAGTTGCACAAGCGTAATTGAAAAAATTGCAACACTGCCCAATCCGGGCGCTAAAGCAAACGGCATGTTGGTGTATAAACCCATGACGGTTGTAGTAACAAACACCATTACTACCATCGCCGTAAGGATTTGCCCGACCGGCAGACCAGCTTCCCCCATCATTCTGGGAATCACTGCCAAAATATATGCCATGGTCGCAAAGGTTGTAATGCCTGCAATAATTTCAGTTGATACATTTGTCCCATTCTCTTTCAACTTAAACTGACACTCTAGTTTTTTCATAATTTGATTATACATTTTGCACCCTCTGTCCTTGATTCATAAATCGATTCGTTAATAGCGTGTTTTCTCTGTTAGTTCAAAGTCTGTTATCTGTCGACCTAATAGTTCTGTTTTAGCTGGTAACATTTGTCCTAGTTCAATCACTCTCCGAATTTCAACCATTTTACACAGGACATAGTGACAGTGATTCAATTTTTTGCTAACCTTACCACCCTCCCCTTGGCTTTTTGACAAAAATAACCCCAGACTAAATCATTTCTGATTAAGTCTAGTCAAACTGTAAAGAAGAATAGCACCCCGGAAAGTGTCTGACGGCCTTGCTAATAGAAAATAGTACTGTTGGTTATGTCTATTCATTCTTTTTTTATTCCACGAGTATCCATACACTTTATCACAAAATAATGGATTTGTCCTTCCTATACTTTAGTATAAGGACTTACAGGTTTCCCAATCACCTCTTACTAGCGTTATTTTACTATTTACCGTATAGATATTTCCTTTTTATCTACTTGCCCCCTCTTGTTTTTTTGACAAAAAATAACCACGACTAAATCATTCCTGATTAAGTCGTGGCAAACATTAGACAAACAAGCAATTGATAAGCAGTTTTTGCCGTTCTTTAAGGAATATGCCCATAACCCATTTATATAACATCAAGTCCGCCGTCTGCAGTAACCACGTTACCGGTCACCTTGCTACAGGCATCCGAGCAAAGCCACAGCACTACGTCAGCGATATCCTCAGGTTTACCGAACTGCGGCGGCAGAGATGTACTATTAGGATCTTGCTCGCCGGGTTTTCCGAACAATCGATCAGCCATTCCAGTACCTAAAGTCGGACCTGGGCAAACCACATTGCAGCGGATGTTTTTGCCGAAACACTCCACAGCAGCGGCCTTGGTCAACTGAATGAGACCAGCCTTGGCCGGACCATAAGCACCTAATTTACCCATTGGTTTCATGCCTGCGGTAGATGCAGTGTTAACAATGCATCCCGTCCTCTGCTTTTCCATCTGCTTCAGTTCATGTTTCATGCACAAGAACACGCCCTTGAGATCCACGTCCATTACCCAATCCCAGTCCTTCTCCGTTACCTCACATAATGGGGCAATGGGGATAGTTACACCGTCTGGGCCGACGCCGGCGTTGTTAAAAGCAAAATCGATAGAGCCAAAACACTCGATGGCTTTGGCAACCATTGCCTCCACATCGGCCTCATCCCGGACGTCACAACGGACGCCAGTGGTAATCACGCCGAATTTGTCTCGGATCTTCTCGGCGACGGCGCAGGCCTTATCCTCGCTACTGGAAGTGGCGATAAGAACATTGGCCCCCTCATTGGCAAAGGCGAAAGCTGTAGCCTTGCCGATGCCCGAAGCACCGCCAGTGATAATAACAGACTTTCCTTTAAAGCGTTTTTCCATAATTAAGTTCCTCCCTTTATTATTGCTACTCTTGGATAAGCAGAGATGATTTAACTGCCACCACTATAGCGATCTCGATGCTTCCTAAAAATTAGCTCAGGTTAATAACCTAGTAGTTAGCCGATTGATTATTTTTGCGACTATACTATTATTCCAAGGATGCTTATTTTATCCGCAGCGCAGCATAGAAAGCTTCCTGATTGGCATCTGCTATCAGACGTCCCGTAGACACACAATCACCAATGACATATACTCCCTCGGCATACATGGAAAGAAGCTTGTTTGCCAGATGGTCGTCCGGTTTAACTCCAAGTGCTATGACATATGTATCTCCATGAACAATATCTTCTTTGCTCTCCAAATCAACAGCTACTACGCCTTCATCGGTGAATCTTTTTATCCTGCGGTCTCCCTGCAGTTTCACAGCATATTTTTCAAGCTGGTACATGACTTCGATGTGGTTGAATACCGGCATTCCTTTCCCGAAATCTTGGGCCGGTATCATATCAATGACTGTGACTTCCTTTCCTTCCATCCCCAGCATGATAGCACATTCCAATCCGACGATCCCTCCGCCGCAGACAACGACCTTTTGACCTACTTTCACCCTGTGGTTTTCGACATCACTGACCATTTTGACCTTATTATTGTCAATCCCCTCGATATTCGGCCTTATATATGTTGAGCCAGTAGCTACGATAATGGCATCCGGGTTATTCTTCACCACAAGCTCTGGCGTGACCTCAGTATTATAAACGATCTTCGCACCGCATTTTTCAGTCTGACGGACATCCCACTCATGATATAGCCTTAAATATTCCTTGAACGGTGCTACAATAGCGTCTTTTACAAGGCCTCCAAGCTTATCGGACTTTTCATACAGGGTAACATTGTGCCCCATCTCGCATAGAGTCTGAGCAGCCATCATCCCCCCCGGTCCGCCTCCGATAACCATGACGTTGCTTGCTTTATTGAAAGGTATCATGCCGGCAATATCCACATTCATGCCCAGCCGCGGATTGACAGCGCACCGCATACTTGTTCCATATACATTAGCATTGCCGCACCAGTCGCAGCGGGTGCACGGGCGTACATCCCCGACCTTGTCCCTCAGAGATTTATGAATAATGTCGCCATCGGCCATGAAGGATTTTGCCATTACAACTATATCCGCCTTACCGTTTCCGACGATGGCTTCCGCTTCAGCCATTGAAGTGATATTACCAACTACCGCTACCGGGATCCTAAGGTGTTTTTTGATCTCTTGAGCAAAAGGTACATTCAACAACCTGCCTTTGAAATAGGTAGGAATGGTGCAAGTCGAGCCATAATTGAAGAAGATATTGCCCCTAGAAACATGCATAATATCCACATATTCCTGGGCTCTCTTCATAAACTCAAGAGATTCGTCGAATTCTAGGCCGCCATCAACGTCTTCCTGGGCGCTAACCCGAAGCTCAATGACCATGGATGATGATACAGCCGCCCTTACCGCCGCAAGCACTTCTAGTGGATATCGCATGCGGTTTTCAAAGCTTCCACCATATTCGTCGTTGCGTTTGTTGCTGATAGGTGAAATGAACTGGGCCAGCAAGTTGTTGTGGGCACAGTGGATCATAATCATTCGAAGGCCTGCATGCTCACAACGCAGCGCGCAGTCAACAAATTGCTTCTTGATATATTCCATGTCTTCATAACTCATAGGTTTGATATGACCAAGCGGTCCGCCGTTAAGGGGAACGTCGGAAGGAGCCAGCGCTGGATTTTTCGAAGACGTGGCCGAGCCACGTCCGGCATGGGAAAGCTCGATTGAAAGTTCCGCTCCATTTTCCCTGGCAGCAATCACCAATTGATTAATTCCATGTATGCAACGATCATCAGTCACGTTAAGTTCGCAGACCCATGCCGAACTGTCAGAATGAACTACGGGACTGTTTCCGATAGTTACATATGCTACCCCTATCCTAGCCTGCCATTTGACATAGTCTATCATTTCCTGAGTAACATCACCTTCGGGACTGCATTTCAACACCACTGTCGGTGAATACTGGAGCCGATTTTTTAATGTAAGCCCTCTAATCTTGAGTGGTTGAAACACATGTGGATATCTATCGTTTCTAATTGCGCACAATTCTAAATTCCCACCTTTCTATCGCTTTACTATTTAATTTTAGTATATACATGCTTTCACCCTATTCAAAATATAAAATATTAATAGCGGTATAACCACTGAGTTATACCGCTATTAAATCAATTTTACATTCAGCAAAGTGATGGAACCCGCTATCGAACCGTTTCTCCTAAGATCCCACGACATAAATAAGCACTCCCACTTTTTGCGAAAATTTTAAAGTAGAAGTGCTTATTTAATTAGACATTAACATTAATCATTATTATTTGAGAGTATGATTTTGTTACCGCCCATCTTTTTAGCCTGGTACATCGCACCATCTGCCGCCGCTAAAAGTTCATCGCACGAACCTCCAGACTCAGGAAAAGTAGATACCCCGATACTTAAAGTTAAATTTACTTTTCCGTTTTTCGGCAGTTCAATTGGAGTGTTTTCCAAGTCAAGACATAAGCGTTCCAGCGCCAATTTAGCTAACCTACTATTACTATCCGGGAAAATTACCGCAAATTCATCGCCACCATAGCGGCATATCACATCGTCCTTTCGAAAAGCATGCTTCATCCGCCCAACTAACAATGTTAGTACCATATCACCAGCTGAATGTCCATAATTATCATTTATAAATTTAAATAGATTAAGATCTATCATCGCCAACGAAAATTTTTCGTCGTGCATTTTTGCTTGAAATCGTTCCTCCTGCAACCGACGATGAAGATAGCGACGATTATAAATCTTAGTTAGCTCATCTTGCCAAGCCCATTCATGAAAAGTTTCTAAGCGATTAAATAGGGCATGAATACGGGCTACCAACTCCTCCATCGCAAAAGGTTTTGCCAAATAGTCATCAGCCCCGGTAGCAAATCCAACTAATTTATCCTGTAATTCACCCTTTACCGTAAAAAATATTATCGGAATTATTTGCTGGAACTCTTTAGATCGTATTCTACAGCAAAATTCAATACCATTCTCGCCAGGCATAAGAATATCAAGCAAAATTAGGTCCGGGTGTTCCATTTGGAGATGGTTTTCAGCTTCTAAAGAATTATGGCAGACAGTTATAACAAAGCCTTCTTGTGTAAGACGCTCCTGCACCAGCTTAGTTATGACCGGATCGTCGTCAACGACGAGAACTTTTTTGTTATTGCTGAGCATATTTTTTTGTTTTTCCCTACTAGGAATAATGCCCTCCGTGCCCAATCTTCCAACTTCATCTACAATATCTTCTAGTCTTTCAGCTAGAAATTTCTGCAAACCTGCACCTAATTTCACCCTATAGTTCTCAACAAGTGACAAGGCTGTTGTAATCTCGGACGCTGATTCAGCAATATCTTTCAGCCCTACCATCTGCCCGGAACCTTTAAGAGTATGCGCAAACCGGTAAAGATTTTTGCATGTTTTTAGGTCATACCCATGATCTCTTAGTTTTGATAATCCTTGTTGCGCATGAGGAAGATTTCGTTGCACTTCTTGGAGAAAGATAGTCCGGGCTTTTGCCATAACTTGATTCTGTCGGTCGTTTTGTGTCTTCATTTTTTAAATCACCTCATGCTCAGCTAGCGACTGATTACCGAGAGTAATAACTAACAGTTCCTCGCGATTAATAACTCCCTGTACTACAAACCCTTTAAATTCCAATAATTCCCTGATATTTTTTTCGATATCAACGGATTCTTGGGGACCAGGTACTCCCACCACCCCGTCCGCCATCCGGGTTAGAGTATGTACACTCTCAACCAACTTATTTATCGGAAATGGTTTTACGAAATAATCGGCTGCCCCTAGCTCAACCCCCATATTACGCTTGTCAATACAGCTAGAAATAATGACCGGAACCTTACTAGTGGCATTATCCTGTTTTAGTTTTCGCAGAACATCCCAACCATCAAGCAGACCGGCTAAAGTCAGATCTAAAATAATTACGGCAGGAAGTTCCTCCCTAACTACGGTAAACACCGCAGCACCGTTATCCACTACCTTAGTAGTGTAGCCGTTACCGTTCAAGGTTTCAACAAGTAATGCCGCCATGGCTTGATCGTCCTCGACCACCAAAACCTTATCATTTGCTTGGCTAACAACTATCTCTTGCTTGCCTCTAAACGGTTTTGGAGCAGCACTTGCTTTACCAATCGGGAGACTGATAGTAAAGATACTGCCTTGCCCGTGTACAGATCTTACCTTAAGTTCGCCCCCATGAGCTCGAATTATCTTACGACTAATGGCCAAACCCAAACCAGTACCGCCGATTTGACGACGATCGGAATTATCAACCCGAAAGAACGGCTGAAATAGGTTATCCTGAGCATCTTCAGGAATTCCCAATCCGTAATCTTCTACTTCCACTTCGACCATATCCGAGGAAGAGCAGAAGGCACGAACTACAACGTTGCCGCCACTAGGAGAATATTTTATGGCATTACTCAGAAGATTCCCTAAAACCTGATCAATCCGCTCCGCATCGACCCTAACCAGCGGTAACCCGTCCTCTATGTCCTCTATCAAATTATGCTGCGAACTTTGAGCCTGATATAGCTCTACATTTTTATTAATAAGCCGCCCTAGATCAACTGTACTTTTAGTAAACTCTAAGCGTCCGGCTTCCATTCTCTGAAGATCCAGAAAGTTGTTAATCAAGCCTGTCAAGCGCACTGCCTCATTGTAAATAGTCTCCAGATACTTCGTGGCTCTGGCCGGGCTATTAGTTTTCTTAAGCAGCAATTCGGCGAAACCTAAAATACTAGCCAGAGGGGTTCGTAATTCATGGCTTACAGTATTTATTAGCTCTGATTTTAAATGATCCAGTTCCTGAATCTGAAGAAGCGTCTGGCGGGTATCTAGATGCGTAATGGCATTATCTAAAGCCACCGCAGCTTGATCGGCAAGCGTTGTCAGAAATTGTTGTTCTTCCGAATTAAATTTATCCCCGTCAAGACGTCCCACAGTAATAACCCCAAGCAAGTTGTCGTTGACCACCATCGGTAAATATATTTCACTAGCCAAGGCCAGTATCCCATGCAACCCTTTTGTCTTTAACTGCCCTTCGCCATAATTAGCTACTAACATCCGTTTCTTTTGAGCTGCTAGTCCCAATAAACCCTCCCCTAGCTGCCAGCTGGATAAATCCTCCGTTTGAGTCAATCCCGTAGCGGTTCGAATTTTTAATGTTTTAGTTTCCTGATTATAAAGAAGTATTGCGCCTACTTCAGCCCCAGCCTCTTCTACTATACTAGCGAGTACTGTATTTAATAAAGGCTCTAAGTCAAGCGTACTTGTTAACGACTGGCTAAAATTGTACAGTCGTTTCAAGATAGCTTCCTGTTTAGACAATTTGTCCCAGTTAGTTTGTATCTCTTCTTGTTGTGAAAGAATTTCTTCATTTTGAGCAGTCAGTTCTTCGCTCTGAGCCTGTAGTTCTTCGTTATGCTGCTCTAGGTCTTGTTTGTCAGCTTGAACAATTCTTATCATATTTTTAAAAGCTATCACCAGCTCACCGACATCAGCATTAGCCTTGAGTCTCTCTAGCAACTGATAATCACCTTCGCTGACCTGCCGAACCGCTCTTATCAGCAAACTCAGTTCTGTGGTGATACTTCTGGCAATAAAAAATCCTAAAACAAGCGCTAAAAAGGTTATTAAGCCATCAAATAATAAAGTCTCCTGATACGAGGTCCGAGAATACCGAGTTAGCGATTTAAGAGCCGCCGCCTGTCGATTGTTCATGATTTCTAAAAGTTTAGTTCTCGCAGTAAGCAAATCTTCCAATTCCACTACCGGATCAGACTCTCCACGATAGTCTTGCCCGTTACGAACATCAGTCATAATATTCGCTAACGAATTCAAGGCTGGACTAATTTCACTTCTGATTATTTCTACAGAATCAGGGTCATCTGCCAATAGACTTTCTACGCTGTTTAAATCCTGTTCAACAGCCTTACAGTTATTCTCAAAAGCAATCACATAACGTTGATCTTTACTTCTAATATAGCCTCGTAATGCAGCTGCTTCTTCATTTGTTTGCACGGTTATGCTTACAACCAGAGCTTCGGCATTCTGGTAGCGATAAATCGCAGCCATAGCCTCCTCGGCCTGTTTATGATTTTCAATGTCACTTATTATATTCATTATGAATATAGCCGATATAATAAGAATAAATCCTGCCAGTATCCTAGTCCGAATCCTATACTTCATCTTACACTCCCTCGCTCAGGAGCAATGACCTGATTTTCCAATAATGAGCCTACTACTTCAATTAATTCAAGCGGACTAAACGGTTTTCTCAAGTAAAAATCAGCCCCGGCTTGCTGACTCTCCAGCCGGTCATTTTCTTGTCCCTTGGCAGTAAGCATCAATATTAATATATCCCTTGTGCTAGCATCATTCTTTAAACGAGAGCATAGCTCATATCCGGTTAGCCCAGGCATCATAACGTCTAAAATAATCAAATTCGGCTTATCTTTTTGAATGATATCATACGCTTGCAGTCCGTCAACAGCTTCAGTTATATCGTAGCCTTCATCCTCCAGCGAGGCCGATACAAGAAAACGTATTGATGGCTCATCGTCAACAATTAGAATTTTTACCATACATACTCACCTCATTAAATATTAAAAATGTCATGGTCGATTTAGTAAAAAATAAGCTTTCCTGTACACATACTAATACTGGAAGTTATTAATAACTTCCAACAAAAAGTCGCCTGGTGTCATTCAATCGGAATGGTCACCTGGCGATCTTAAGCAATAAAATATATTTTTGGCCCCATAGCTTTACGCCTTTTCAGTAATCTTGCTGTTATATAGTATTATTTTATTGCTATGTTTTAATTGTACAATCTTACTTTTCCTGCTTTTTATGCCTTTATATGTTAACACTGCCTTGTTCGACTTTCGACAGAACTTTTTGAATACCTGCAGCTTTTTGTCGAACATGTTAAATTTTCTCATTTCAAGCAGCTACTAAAATATATAGTATGGATGTTTCTATTACCACCCACACCTTGTCTTTTTGAAAAAAATAGTCCCTTCCACTTTATGCTAAAGTTGTAAAGTGGAAGGGCTTATTTCAATTAGTCGTACTATCTGATAAAACTTGATTGAATGGACAGCTCATGTTATTTGCCAGCTTAGTCGGGATGAATACTAGGCCGGCTGGTATAATTCTTGCCAAAATTTGCCGCTACACCCCTGGCACGGGAGCATTCGTGTCCCCCGTGGTCATTATTGTCATCGGCAGTTTTTATGGTTGGATAAGGCGGCCAATTATCTATATCTCTTAACAGGTTCTCTTTAGTTGTCTATAATCTGAAAAGCCACCTTTAACGGTGGCTTTTCGCTTATAAGTACTATGTTGTTTTTATTATAAGGTTCCGTATTAGATCCAGCACTCTGTAATCTTGTCAATTGGCCATTTTGTGAGAAGCTCATAACCATCTTTGGTTACAACGATATCCTCTTCAAGACGAACACCAAAGTCACTGCCCGGCTTGCCTGCCCAAGTTTCAACCGCAAGGACCATACCTTCCTTGAAGGTCGAGTTTGGTCCAATCCCAGGGCCTGCGAAGAACATAATCGGTGCTTCATGAAGGGAGATACCAAGACCATGGCCAAGTGCATATCCCATTACATCACCCCAGGTGTCATAGCCCCAGTATTTCGGGCTCTTCGGCCAGTTGGCTCGTACATCATCAACACATGCTCCATCTTTAATTGGTGCCATACCATCATACATCATTTTGCGGGCTTCTTCGTAAATCGCCTTCTGTTCTTCGTTCGCGCGGCCACAGAAGAAGGTACGATAGTAACAGGTCTTGTAACCCATGTACGATGCTCCGTTAATGTCAACAATAACAGGTTCATTTGGGCCCACAGCACGGTCCGTAAAGTCGATGTGCATTGGGTTTGTACGCGGACCGGAAGCAACAACGAATTCCTGGGTTTCATCACAGCCCATTTCATAAAGGCGTTTCATTCCGATACCCATTAAATCACATTCGCGGATACCTGGACGAATTGCCTGGCGGATATCTTCGAAAGCAGCATCAGCAGCATTGCAAGCGAGCTTGAAGCATGCGATTTCATCAACGTTCTTGATGGCACGTGCATCAAAAGAAACCGTAACACCATCTTTAAATTCTTTAATGCCAAGCTTTTTCAGTGCTTCCATCGTCATATATTCTCTTGCACAAGCATCGAGAGCAACCGGCTCGTTGCTGAGACCATACTGTGAAATTACGTCCATAATGATTTTGGCGCATCTTTCAACTTCGGGCTGATCCGCATCCCTTGCTGGTCCAAAGTTGTTGAATATTTTACCGTTTAGCCATGGTGCTTCTTTTTTCAGAGCTTCTATCGAGAAGCTGCTCATAAAGTAGCAGTGGGGTTCGCCATTACGAGGAACGATTACACATTGCCGTGAATTATAACGATTTGGGATTGTTACATAGCCACCGCTGATATAGCGGATAGCATATGGATCCCAAGTAATAAGTGTTCCGACACCGTGTGCAGCCATTGACTCCTTGATTCTTTGCAGACGGTATTTTCTCATCCGGTCAAAATTTACACCTTCAAGGCGATCATAGCCCATTCTTCCATGTGGCATTTAGCAGTCACTCCTTCATCATTATTAATGTAAATAAACAGTTGATTTATTATTTCCACTATTCACTATTATATAATTTTTTTAGAAATGTACAATTGTTTTTACTTCTAGCGGTAATTTTATTTTAGTCAGTCTGACCCCTAAAAAAAACATAAGACATTATTCGGGATCTCAAGTTTAACACTCCCCTTGGATCAATCCCGGGGATTATTGGTGATGACGACATCAAGTAAAATGGTACAAGATTATTATGCTAAGAAAGAGCCACCCATAATGAGTAGCTCCTTCTTTTATATTACAAACTCCGTCAATTCTGGGAATCATCATTTACTTACCGTCGTTTTTGTCAAACCTATCAGCAATTCTTTTCAGTGAATTTGACATACTGTAGAGGAAATAGAAAAAGGCTGCTATAACAATCAAATGAATCAAACCAAACGCCATTCCAAACTGCCCAAACCCATGCATCATATTAATCCCTCCCTTTCCCTTGATATAATTATAATACTTAGTTGTGAAGAAAGTATGAATAAACTATGATTGTTTTATGAATAAAATTTCGAAGTTTTATTTACAATAAATAATTAAATGTTCCAATAAAATAAAGATCTCCAGGCAATTGCCTGGAGACCTTTATTTTTCCTATACATTCCTTACTAACTCCTATTATTCTGATATTTGCCGTATTGATAATTATTATTTAGACCGTTTAACCCGCATCCTATTAAGATCTACATCTGTTCCTTCAGAAACCTCGGGTTCCATTATCTTAACTTCCATGACCCCTTCGATTGTAATCTTTGTACCATCGTTCAGCCTAACTATCACCCCTGAATATTCCGCCAGGGGGTCTGGCGTTCCCAAAACTTCAAACGACACAATGCTCTTCCCAAAAAGTTGATGAACCAAGGTACGAATACGTTCACCTTGTTCGTTATGTATGCTCGATCCGGTCATATTCTTTATCCCCCTACCTTTAAAATAACACGAATAGCCCAACGGGTGATCGATTCCGTCAGGCAGGCTTCTTAACGCCATGGATGTGTAAAAGAATAACATCGAGTGCACTCATATTCGTGTTTTGCACCCTGTATGGTTGGCCACCCTCCATAGTGCATTACTATTGTGCCCTATCCATGGCAATATTATACAAGTGGTCCCAGCCAATAAAATACGCATAATGTTAATGAGAATCACAAAAAGGGGCTGTTACATTTCTTAATGTAACAGCCCCTTATACCACCACTAGTTTGACACTCGAAACTTAGCAATTTCCGTTTGAAGATTACCGGCCAATTGAGCAAGGCCTTGACTGGCGGAAGCTATTTCCTGAACCGCCGCCGATTGTTCTTCAGTTGCCGCCGACACCGTTTCGGCCGAAGCAGCGTTACCATGACTGACTTCATTAATCTGCTGAATAGCATCTACCACTTCGGCGCTGCTACCAGCAATTTTATTGATCGCTTCAGATATTTTATGGATTTCGTCCGACAATTTAATGATCGATTCCACAATCGTCGCAAAGGTCTGACCGGTGGTATCAACCATAGTAATCCCAGTTTGGACGCTGGCTGAACTTGCGGTTATAGCCTTAACGGCTTGCTCCATATTCAATTGATTGCTCTGAATCAAGGTTCTGATTTGCTGTGCCGCATCATCGGATTGCTCAGCCAGTTTCCGCACTTCTTCCGAAACCACGGCAAAGCCGCGCCCATGTTCACCAGCCCGAGCCGCTTCAATGGCAGCGTTAAGGGCTAGAAGATTAGTCTGACCGGCAATGCTGGAGATAAGATCAACAATTTCATTGATTTGCTGCGAACCTTTTTCCAGTTCCTTGATCGCGGTCTGCGTCTTCTTTGAACCTTCCCCTACCTGGTGCATTTGCCCCATAGCCTGTTCTACCGTTTGCTGACCTTGCTTAGCATTTTCCGAAGTCTTGTTCGCGATTTCTGATACTTGCCGTGCCACGTCAGAAACCTGGGTTGTGTTGGTGGACAGTTCTTCCGTCACCACCAACGCATGATTGGCGGAATCGGCCTGTTTTTGAATGCCGTCAGCAATCTCAGTGATCGATCCGGCCACTTGGTTGGCGGCTTCCGCCGACTGTTGCGAGCTGGCTGTCATTTCCTCACTAGCGGCGGCCAATTGTTCAGATTGGGCCTGAACCTTGCCGACCAGAGCCCGGAGATTAGCGCGCATCTCCCGAAATCCACCAGCCAATTGGCCGATTTCATCCTGGGAATCAACCGTTACTTTTCTTTCTCTAAAGTCGCCTTTTGCTAACAACAGGCATTCGTCTCGAATTAACATAATCGGCCTGACCACACTCTTAGTCATTCTAAAAATAAATATCCCCACAACCACAATACAAATAAACGAAATTGCGATCATGGTATGCGCCAATAATGTCGATTCCTGCATAACTTCACTGATCGGCGCCATTACTGTTAAAACCCACCGTTGACCGCCAGGTAAATCAATCGCCGTCATAACCGCGCTCTGCTGACAACCGTTAAACACATATGAGCCTTGTATCTGACGGCCATCGGCAGCACAGGCTTTAAACATATTGATCAGATGATCATCCAATTCAGTCTCCGCCATTTTTACATCGGGACTTATTTTCTTTTCCTTCAGCATCAACACACCGGCCGTTTCCGGCATCACCGGATTAGCAATAACCATGCCGGAATCATCGGCAATGAAACCATAGCCGCTGTCTTTAAATTTAATCTCTTTAATCATATCATTCATGCTGTCCAAATACCGCGAAGCCATCAGCATACCGGTCATTTGCCCGTTTTTCATTACCGGCACAACCAAAAACACCGCCGTTTGCCCAGTCGAACGCGCTACCGTGGGCTCAGAGATATAAGGTTGTTTGGTCTCAATAACTTTTTTTATGTAATCACGATCCCCTAGCTGAGTTGTCGTGCCATCAGACCGAATAGTGCTTCCATCTAGCGCAACATAGTTAATCATGTTGAATTTACCAATTCGTTTAGTTGCCTGGCTAATATCAAACAAAATTTTATTTTTATCTGTTCCTTCCTGAATACTCGAAACATAGGTAACTTCCGTCACCTGAGCGAACATTTCACTTATGCTGGCCTGAACCCGCTGACTGTAATCCGTGCTAATTGCCGATGCCGTCTCGTTTAAACTTTTTGTTAACGATCGCTGCGACAGGTAATAACTAACACCCGCCAAAAAAATACAAGATAACAAAATAAGCGGCAATAGTAGTAATAATAATTTAGCTTTTAGACTCTTTACTTGCAACGTCTCCACCTCCGATTAATTTGTACGATTTCTACATTATTTGACAAAAAAATATAGATTCCTTCATTAATTTGTAATTAATGGACATTGTTTTATTGCTAACTACCGACGACGCTTTAAAAAAAGGCGAG
>Ga0316604_10000284_pt1 | contig 71534 bp, 63 predicted proteins | sample OWC_soil_day20_C_FD_207650 | JGI IMG/M metagenome (GOLD analysis project Ga0316604, IMG submission 207650) | Wetland soil microbial communities from Old Woman Creek delta, Ohio, United States - OWC_soil_day20_CT | ecosystem: Environmental > Terrestrial > Soil > Wetlands | place: USA: Ohio... | reverse complement strand
GATCCGCTCCTACCGCGCCAGACACAGCACCAATGCCACGCTGGAAGAGCTCTGGCATTCGCTTCAAACTGAAAAAGAAAGCTGAGCCTGCCTGGCAGAACAGTGCCTGGGCGTGCGCCTGCCCAACCGCGCCACGCGCCGGCTGAGCGTGACGCACAAAGACGGGCTCTACCACAAGACCAGATCGCGCCTGCTGATCGAGCACGACGAGCTCGACCGGCAGTTTTCCAGCAGCCGGGATGTGCCGAAGGGACTGTTGCGGATCAACGCGACTTTCGTTTACGCGTGGTGTTTGGGCTACATGGCTTGTGCAGTATTGTGCAACGAGACCTTGAATAAATGGCCTCGTGTCATATTATAAAACTAAATAATTATCATCTTTAATTGGGAAATTGATATCAGACGCGGGGTAGACAATTGTGAAATGGTCTCTACATTCAGCATGCAAATTTATTGCATGGCCATTTCGCAATAAAGCCGCCAGGGAAGAATCCACCCATATACACGCCAGAGGTGGCAGCGTGGAATCCGACCCCACGCCTTATAAGCCCCCCATACCCAAACCAATTCTTCTTCTCTTCATCCCATTTATACTCGCACTTAGCTTAATATTTTCCTGGGTATATGTCGATAATCTTGTAATAAGGCCAGCAGAGCAAAAACGTTACAATTCCACCGTCATGGTTAGTGATTTTGTGGTTCCTTATGCAGCCGCGTTGCTTGCTATTGACGGCACGCCCGAGCAAGCCTTTGACATCAAGAAGATTCATTCAATAGAAAAGCAGGTTTCCAACAATTTATCAATGCCGCCAATCCCCTGGCCCTATCCTCCCTTCTACCAATTACTGATAATGCCACTGGGGAATTTTGACTATATCACTGCATACAGGCTCTACGTGGCAATAACGCTTGCAATGCTTACGATTGTTGCCTATTGCATTGCATCGTACTGGCTTACACCGAGCCTGGTGATAATATTTCCTGCGTTAGCTTTCTGTGTTGCAGTGGGACAAAATGGTATCTTGTCTGCTTCCTTTATCGGTGCTGGGCTATTGCTGCTAAAGCGCAGACCCATTGTCGCCGGAATTGCTTTTGGGCTCATGGCATACAAACCCCATCTTGCGGTGGCAATACCATTCTGCCTGCTTGCCGGTAGATATTATCGGGTGCTGGCTGCCACGGGTTTAACCGCTCTTGCGACTATTTTGATCAGCATTCTCGCATTCGGAACAAAACCGCTGATTGCATTTTTTTTAAACCTGACTTCCCATTCACAAATTGTCTTTGATCATCATTCAGATCTTTTGCTGCGCATGCCAACCATTATGGCCATGATGTTGCAATTGACGGATAGCAAGACGTTCGCATCGGCTGTCCAAATTCTTGTCTCAGTCACGGCATTAGCGGGAAGCGCTTGGGTTTGGCGTCGATCAGATCAGGATTGGCAAAAAGCGCTGGCTTTGACAGCTTCAATCCCCCTCGCAACTCCCTACTTTTTTGATTACGACATGGCCATTTTTTCCATTCCTTTTGTTTTCCTGGCCAAGGAGGTATGGACCGCGGGGTTTACTTATCAACGGGCTCTAATAATCACCACGCTGTGGCTTGCTCCGCCGATGTTTTTTTTGTTTCCACCAACCTGTCAAATCGGCCCCCTCGTATGGCTCGGCCTACTAGGCTATGTGGTTTATCACGTTGCCAAACAAGGTCATGACAAACCGCTTTCAGCTTGGGTTTCGGATGTTACTTCGGAGATCGATTAAGTTTGGTGTGGCTGTGCCTTCATTGCTTCTGAGTGAATTCGCCCCGAGTGGTCTTATCTGCCGGCGCTGCGGTGAGGATAAAAATGATCAATGGAAAACATGTAACAGTAGTCATGCCTGCCTACAAGGCCGCCCAGACCATCGAGAGAACGTGGAATGCGCTTCCGCAAGCGATTGTTGACCGAGTCATCCTTGTCGATGATGCCAGTCCCGATGACACCGTCGATGTTGCACGCAAGTTAGGGATAGAGGTCATCGTCCACGAAAATAACCGGGGCTACGGCGCCAATCAGAAAACTTGTTACAACGCGGCATTAAGCGGGGGAACGGATATTGTTGTCATGGTTCATCCCGATTATCAGTATGAGCCCAGACTGGTTACCGCTATGGCGGCCATGATTGAATCGGGGGTTTATTCCGCGGTCATCGGTTCCAGAATATTAGGCGGAAAAGCCCGCGCAGGCGGCATGCCTCTTTGGAAATATATCGCAAATCGCGTATTGACTGCAGTTGAAAATGTGATGCTCGGAGCCAAGCTTTCTGAATACCATACAGGCTACCGCGCATTCTCGGTCGAACTGCTGCGCCAGATTAGATTCGATGCCGGATCTGATGATTTCGTCTACGACAATGAAATGCTTGCAAAAATAATCATTGCCGGGTTCCCACTAGGCGAAATTTCCGTTCCAGCAAAATATTTTGCAGAAGCCAGCTCGATAAATTTTTCCCGATCCGTGCGGTATGGGTTTGGCGTTCTTGGCGTTGGCTTTCAAGGCCTGCTTTGGCGACTCGGTTTACGTTCAGATGGCAGATTTTTGACTTTGCCGAATTCAGACAATTAATCCCATGAACATCCCCCCTCAACTGAAAGATCATTGGATAAAAAAATTCGCGCTGCATGTGCTAACCGGGGGGATATCGGTTTTATTTCATTATTCATGCATGTGGCTTTTGCTGAAAGGGGGAGCCACGCCGATCATTGCAAGCAGTTCCGGATTTATTCTCGGCGCGACCGTTCGATTTCTAACTGCGCACTTTGTGGTTTTCGAGCCTGCGGCCTCATGGATTAGGGCACTACCCAAATTTTTGCTCTGGATTGGATTTCAAGGCATTGGCAATGCAGGCTTTCTTGAAATTCTTATCGCCTTTAAAGTTTCGGTTTGGATCGCGCAGTTTTTTGTGACGGGATTTATGACTGTTTTAACTTTCCTGATGTATCGTGTCTGGGTTTTTCGGTGATCTTGTTTATTCCCCCGTTCGGCATATCGGCAAGATGTACACGCATCCATTGCGGACAAAGGATTGCCAAATAACGCCGGGCGAATACATAACCACTCACAGGGGAATGCTGTCACCCGCCAGCCAGTGGCCGCTCTTGCCCCCCACCTTTTCCAGCAGACGGATGCAGCCGATGGTCATGCTGCGGTCCACCGCCTTGAGCATGTCGTAGATGGTGAGCAGGCCAACGCTTACCGCAGTCAGCGCTTCCATTTCCACGCCGGTACGGCCCACGGTTTCGGAGGTGACCCGGCAGATCACGGTGTTCCGGGGCCGGTCGACGATGAATTCGACCTCGATGCGCGTCAGCGGCAACGGGTGGCAGAGCGGGATCAGGTCGGCGGTTTTCTTGGATGCCATGATCGCCGCCACGCGCGCCACGCCGAGCACGTCACCCTTGCTGGCCCCGGCGTCGATCTTGCGCAGGGTATCGGGCAGCATGCGGATTTCACCCTCGGCGCGGGCGATGCGGTGCGTTTCATCCTTGGCGCCAACGCCGACCATGTGGGCCTCGCCCCTGGCATTGAAATGCGTGAGTTCGCCCGCCATCGGGATCGTCTCGGCCCCGGCGAGACGCGTGGCGAGCTCGGCCAGATCGTCCGGCGTGTTCAGGTTGCGCAGGCTCCCGGCCGGCATGTCGACCGGGATGGCATTGATCGCGGCATACCAGGAACCCAGGCGCAGCTCCTGGCGCGCCAGGCGTTCGGTCAGCCCATCGAGCACGCTGCGCCGCATCAGGCAGACAGCCGAATACGCCGGCTCGGTACCGGCGCGGGCATACACCAGATCGGCATGGCTGGCTTGCAGCGCCTGCCACAGTTTTTCGAGCAGATCGGCCGGCAGGAACGGAATATCGCAGGGAACCGCCAAAAGATAATCGGCCGGCGTGCCGAGCATGGCGGCATGGATGCCGGCCAGGGGACCGGATTGGCCGGGATAGACATCGCGCAACACCGGGTAGCCGTAACGGGCATATTCGGGCAGGTTGCGATTGGCGGAAATCAGCACGTGTTCGACCGGCTTGGTCTGGCGCTTGAGCGCATCGAGCACCCATTCCGCCAGCGGCCTGCCCGAGAGTTCGACCAGCCCCTTGTCCTGCCCGCCCATGCGGCGACCTTCGCCACCGGCCAACACCACTGCATCAATCATTGTTTCTCCCAGCGCAACTTGGCTGTTTCGTCGGATTCCCGCGCATCGACCCACTGCGCACCTTGCGCCGTGTGTTCCCGCTTCCAGAACGGTGCTTCGGTCTTAAGGTAATCCATGATAAACGCATTGGCTTCATAAGCGGCAGCGCGATGCGTGCTCGCGGTGAGCACCAGCACGATCTGCTCGGCCGGACCGAGCTTGCCGACGCGGTGAATCACCGTCACGGCCTGCAGCGGCCAGCGCTGCTGCGCGGCTTCGGCGATGCCGGCCAGCGCCTTCTCGGTCATGCCCGGATAGTGTTCGAGTTCCAGCGCCTCGCCCGGCGCCAGATCGCGCACCCGGCCGACAAATGCCACGATGGCACCGATGTCGGTTCTACCTGCCAGGCAGTCGTATTCTTCGGCAAGGCTGAAATCTCGCTGTTGCACGCGGATCACGGCTTGCATCTCAGCCCCCGGTGACCGGCGGAAAGATTGCCACTTCCGCGCCCGGTGGAATCGGCGCATCGAAGCGGGCCATATCCTGGTTGATCGCGACGCGGAACACGCGCTTTCCGCCCAGCTCGTCAGTCCAGACACCGCCGCGCGCGGCAAGCCAGCCGATCAGGGCGGCCACGTTGTGCACCTCGGCAGGCAGCGTCACGTTTTCTTCGGCGCAGGCGAAGGCTTCGCGCAGCCGGGCAAAGTAGAGAATCTTGATCGTGTTCATTTTCAGTGCGCTCTCAGAGCAGATTGGCAAGTGGAAGGTAACTCACCGCATCGCCCGGCGCCACGGTCTGGCCCGGGGCGATATCGACGAGGCCATCGGCCCAGACCAGCGAAGTCAGCACGCCGGAACCTTGCTGCGGGAAGAGTTCGACCGTGCCCTCGGCAGTCAGGCGCGCGCGCAGGAAATTGCGCCGCTTGTCGGACTTGGGCCAGGCAAATGCCGCAGGCAACCGCAAGCATGCCGATTCGGTATTGGCCAACCCGCTCCGGCGCAGCAAAAAGGGGCGCGCCAACAGCAGGAAGGTCACGAACGCCGAAACCGGGTTGCCCGGCAGGCCGATGAAATCGGCAGCGCCGATGCGCCCGAGCGCGAACGGCTTGCCCGGCTTGATATTGATCTGCCACAGATCGAGCTCGCCCAGCCGTTGCAAGGCGGCCTTGACGTGGTCTTCCTCGCCGACCGAGACGCCGCCGGAGGTGATCACCACATCGTGCTCGGCGGCCGCCTGCGCCAGCGCATCCACCGTCGCATCGAGACTGTCGGGAACGATGCCCAGATCGGTTACGCTGCAACCCAGTGCCTGCAACAGGCCGAGCAAGGCATAGCGGTTGGAGTTGTAGATCTTGCCGGGCGTCAGCGGCAAGCCCGGTTCGGTCAGCTCGTTGCCGGTGGAAAGCAGCGCAACTTTCAGCGGCGCCAGCACGTTGACTTGCGCAATGCCGATCGAGGCCAGGAGGCCCATCGCCTGCGGCGCGAGGCGCGTGCCGGTGTCCAGAACCACCCGCCCGGTGGCGATGTCCTCGCCCCGGCAGCGGATATTCATGCCGGGATTGAGCGGTGCATCGACGCGGACCTTTTCACCGTCGGCCGCACACACTTCCTGCATCGCCACCGCGTTGGCGCCTTCCGGAACCGGCGCGCCGGTGAAAATGCGCACGGCTTCACCCGGTGCCAGCGCCGCGCCGACCTCGCCCGCGGCAATGCGCCCGCTCAACAAGAAATGCTCGGGCGGCCGGGCAAAATCGGCCACATTCAGCGCGTAGCCATCCATCGCGCTGTTGTCGAAACCGGGTACGTCGATGGATGCGACCACGGCTTCCGCCAGCACCCGGCCCAAGGCAGCGCCAAGCGGGATGTTTTCCGTGGCGGCCACCGGCCGCGCGGCCGCATTGAGGCGCGCCAGCGCGGCATCAAGTTCGAGCATCATTGTCCAGGTAATCCAGGATAAATGCGGCAATGGCCGCGGGTTGGTCAAGATCCAGACAGGGTAGCGGCAGATCAGGCTTGCCGGTGCTCGCCACCGCCACAATGTGCGGATCGGCCAGCGCCAGACAAGGCTGGCCGGTGGCGGCGCGCCAGACTTCCAGCTTCGGGATCGCTTCGCGCTTGAAGCCTTCCACCAGTGTCAGATCGGCAGGTTTCAGCCGGGCCAGTTGCTCGGCCAGCATGGGTTCGGGTGCGCCACGCAACTCGTGCACGATGGCAAACCGGTAGGGCGAGGCGACCAGCACCTCCGCCGCGCCGGCCGAGCGAAAGCGCGCGCTGTCCTTGCTCGAGGGCTCCAGTTCCAGATCGTGATGCGAATGCTTGATCACGTTGACCGTGCGGCCCAGCCGGGCGAATTCCGGCAACAGGCGCTCGATCAACGTGGTTTTACCGCTGCCGGAATAGCCGACAATACCAAAAACCTTGTTCATGTTCCTGCCCTCCTCGGGGGTATCAACTTATTGTACGCATTGGCTTGCGCACAACAACCCGGATGCGGGCAGGGTCATCAGGCGGACAAGCCTTCCTCGGCCATCGCCTGCTGCACCGCCGGACGGGCGGCCACGCGGGCAAGATAAGCGGAGAGTTGCGGCCAGCCGTCGAGCGGGCGTTCCAGATATTTGGCCCAGCTCAGGCAGGTGAAGAGATAGGCATCGGCCACGCTGAACTCGCCGAGCAGGTATTCCTTGCTGCCCAGTTTCGCCACCAGCCAGTCAATGCGGCTCGCGAGCCTTGCCCAGGCAGCATCCTTGATTTCAGCGGAATTGACCGGGTTCCACAGCGGGCCAAAACCCTTGTGGATTTCGGTAGCGATGAAATTCAGCCATTCCTGCAAACGATAGCGCGCCAGCGTGCCGTTGGCCGGCGCCAGGTATTTCCCCGGCACCTGGTCGGCCAGGTATTGCACGATCGCTACGCCTTCGGTCAAGAGTTCGCCATTGTCGAGTTCCAGTACCGGCACGTAACCCTTGGGATTGATCGCGGAAAAATCCACGCCGGACTCGGTGCGGTGCGGGGTTTCACGCAGGTTGACCTTTTCCAGCTCATAACTCAATCCAGCCTCGGCCAGCACGATATGCGGAGAGAGCGAGCAAGCGGCGGGGGAGTAATACAGCTTCATGGTTTTCTCCAGGCTTGTAGGGGGTTTACACCGGCTTGTATGGGTACGAATCGCCGACATTCAAGCCTCCCCTCGCCCGTGGGTAAACACGGTTGATGCTGCAAAGCATGCGCTAGCGGACGGGGCATCGCTCAGAACAACGATTTTTCACACCGGTGAGCACCGCCTATTATCCCGATTAAAGGGATTATTAATGCATTTAAATCGCGTTTATCCAGAAATACACAAGGGATAAAGTGCGTTCCATGCCACACGGACGAGAAAACCAGGACTTTCTCCCGATCCCCGGCCCTAACCACCAGAAAGGAACGATCACCATGAAGCGCCAAATCAACCGCGTACTGACCCCTGCCATGACACTGCTTGCCGCCGGCATGCTCGCCCTGGCCGCCCCCAATGTTTCCGCAGCCGGAGAACGCGCCAAGGAAACCTTCCAACCGCCGGCCGACAGCACCCAGATGGAAATGCTCAAGCAGCAAGTTGCTGCAATTGCCAAGGCCCGTCGCATCGAATCGGGCAACCTGGCCAATTTCGACGATCTGGATTTCAACGTCTACAGCGGACAGAAATGGAATCAGCTTGGCAAGAGCCACGCCAAGGACATCACCGTGCATTGGCCCGACGGCCGGGTGACAAAGGGCATCGAAACGCACATCGAAGACCTCAAGGCGATGTTCGTCTTTGCGCCGGATACCCGAATCAAGGAGCACCCGATCCGGATCGCCTCAGGTGAATGGACGGCCGTTTCCGGCATTATTGAAGGCAGCTTCACCCAGCCCATGCCCGTTGGCAACGGCAAAACGATCGCACCGACCGGCAAGGCCTACAAACTTGGCATGGTCACGATTGGCCACTGGACGCAGGATGGAGTCATGGATGAGGAATGGCTGATGTGGGACAACCAGTCCTTTATGAAGCAGATCGGCCTGTAAGGCACGTTCATCCTGCGTCGTCCAAAAAACAAGCCGCACTCGGGTGCGGCTTGCAGGCGTGAAGTTGAAGAATCAATCGATATTCAGATCAGGCCCCACGTCGGCGAGCGCGTGAGCGCCACGCCGACCACGTAGCCGACCGAGGCCAGTGCCGCGATGAAAGCCGGCAGCCGCACCCGCAGCGGCGCATCGCGGCGCAGTGCAACCATGCCAAAGCCGATATAGGCCGAGAGCCCGAACACCTTGGCCGTGAGCCAGCCGGCGACAAACGGATACTGGTGGCTCGTCACCGCCAGCCAGATCGCGGCGGTCAGCAGCAGCGTATCGTTCACATGCGGCAGGATCTTCAGCACCCGCCAGCGCCGCCAGTCGATGCCCGCCAGCTGCATCAGGCCGCGCAGGGTAAACAGCGTGATCGACACATACACGAAGCCGACATGGGCGTGTTTGACTGCCAGATAATCCATCGTGTTCTCCTGTTATTGTTTTGATTCAGGCAGGCAACGCGTGCCGACCAGCGCGATCAGCAGCAAGGCGATGCCAATCCCCACAAAGATCGGCACCAATCCGACGCCATCCCCGGCGCGCCCGATCGCGATCGCACCGAGCGGCCCGGGGAGAATGGTAACAAATCTCATTGAGGTCACCATACGTCCAAGCAGCGCATCGGGGGTCACGGTCTGACGCAAGGTCAGGTAATTGATCACATAAACCGCCGCGCCGCAGTCGAACACCAAGAGCGCCAGCCCACTCCAGAGTGCCACCCCGGTCAGTGCCGCGGTGGGCAAGGCAAAGAGCAGGATGCCGCAGGCCGCGACCGCCACGCCGCCGAGCAGCGCATTGCGGATGCCAAAGCGCCGCGCCAGCGCATGTGCCAACGGCGCGCCGGCCAATCCGCCCAACGCGCCCAGGGTATTGACGAAGGCAATCTGGCCCGGTTCCAGCAACAGATTGCGTGTTGCGTGCAGCACGTACAGCGCCTTGAAGCTATCGGCCAGCATGATCCAGACCGCGACCACGGCCACCAGGCCGCGCAGCATCGGCGAGCGCCAGACGAACATCAACCCTTCGCGCAGTTGCGGCCAAAACGGTTCGGCCGAAGGCTTGGCCGGCGCTTCGCGAAAGGCAATGCGGCTGACAAAGAAAGCCGATCCGGAAAACCCCAGTACATTGAGCGAAATGGCAAACGGGGCGCCCAGCAGGGAAACCAGCGCTGCGGCCAAAGCGGGACCGACCACCATCGCAATCGACGAGCCGGCGCCCAGCTTGCTGTTGGCGCTGACCAGCTGATCGCGCCCGACCAGTTGCGTGACGAACACCTGCAGCGCCGAGCCGCCTATGGCTTCGGTCGTGGACACCATGAAGCCGACCAGATACAGGATCGGCATCGACAGAAAACCGAACCAGGCACCGAGCGGCACCAGCGCCAGCGCGCAGGCCGAGCAAAGATCGAACGACGCCGCCAGCTTTTTCTTGCTACTGCGGTCGATCCACACCCCGGCCGGCAGGCCGACCGTCACGAACGGCAGCAACTGGCAGGCGGCCAGAATACCCATCTCGCTCGCCCCTGCGCCCAGCAACTGGATCGCGGTCAGCGGCAGCGCCATCTGCGAGACGGCCGCACCGAGGAAAATCAGCGTCGTGGCGTAGAACAGCTTGCGGAAATCGCCGTTTCGCCAAAGTGAATTCCGGGGTGCGATATGTAGCAAGCGGCGGGAAACTGACCGGGGGAAATGCATATGAAACCATTCTCAAGACATGTGATTTTCAGACTCACGCAAGCGATGAGTCTGTGCCGGCCCGGGGCCGAGGTCAATTGTGGAAAACAGCGCGCTAGGCTGGCTGCTCGCTGATGTGGATCTGGCAGGCCAGTCAAAGTTCAGTCGCTGAAACGAAAAATGCGGCACGCAGGCGCCGCATTTTCATACTGCTCCCGGGAAACTCTCACTTCCCCCCTTCGCCCTCCAAAGCACGCGCGAATGGAGCGGCATCGATATTGCCGCCACTGAGAACCAGCCCAACGCGCCGCCCTATATTGCCGGCCTGCTCCTGCATGGCCGCAGCCAGTGCGGCCGCCCCCGCGCCTTCGGCCACTTGGTGCGTATCGGTAAACAAAATCCGCATGGCCCGGGTGATCTCTTCGTCAGTGACCCGGACAATCCGGCTGGCGCCGAACCAGATCATTTCCATCGCTTGCGGATCGGGCACCCGGCAGGCCAATCCATCGGCCAGTTGGGTACTGACGGCGTGGGATACCAGCTCCCTGCGCTCGAATGACAGCGCATAGGCCGGGGCATGGGCCGATACCACCCCGACGATTTCGACCGGATGGTTAAGCGCCATCTTCGCCGCGATCATGGCACACAGGCCCGAGCCTTGCCCGACCGGCACATACACCACGTCCAGCATCGGCAAGGCCTTGAGCAATTCCAGGCTGTAACTGGCCACGCCGCGCACCAGGGTGGGATGAAAAGCCGGAATCGGATGCCATCCCTCTTTTTCCGCCAGTACGCCGGCATGTTCCCTGGCGGCCTGGAAATCCTCGCCATGCTCGATCAGCGTTACGCCCAGGGCGCGCATGGCGGCATTTTTATCCGCGCTGTTGCCATGGGGCACCACGATGGTGGCAGGCACCCCCAGACGGCGGGCCGCATAGCCAACCGATTGGCCGTGATTGCCCCGGGTCGCGCTGACCACCCCGGCCGGGCGGTGCTGTTCACACAGTTCTTCCAGGTACAGCAACCCCCCTCGCACCTTGAATGCGCCGGTTGGCGTGTGGTTTTCGTGCTTGAGCCAGATTTCCGCCCCCAGCCGTTGCGAGAGCAGAGGCCAGTTGAATTGCGGGGTCGGGTTCAGGGTTCGATAAATACGGGCTGCTGCTTTTTCCAGTTCGGTCAGGGTAGGCAATTGCATGAGTGGCTTCCATAGATGAGATCAACCCGGCTAGTATGTATGCACAAAAAACAGGATTGTATGCATGACATTGTGGATTCCCGATCTTGCCCAAGCCCCCGGTCCGGTCTATCAGGCTTTGGTGAGCGCATTGGCAACCGCCATCTACAAGGGGGAGCTGCGCCCTGGCACGCAATTGCCGACGCATCGATGCATGGCTGACTTGCTGGGCATCAATGTCAGCACCGTTACCCGCGCCTACCGGGAAGCCGCTCGCCGTCACTTGATCGGGGGAGAAACCGGCCGCGGCACCTATGTGCTGGGCCACGCCGACAGCGTAAACCTGTTCGCCTTGCCGGATCGGGACAACCGCCAGTTGATCGACCTATCCGTGAATACCCCGGCCTACCCCCTGCCGGACCCTGATCTGGACCAGGCTCTGACGGACCTGCAAACCCGCGCCATGACCGGCCGTCTGCTGCAGTACCAGACCCAGGACGACTGGCGGATTCACCGCGCCGCGGCAGCACAATGGCTGGCTTTGCGCGGACTGCTGCCTGATCCCGCACACATGGTGCTCTGCTGCGGCGCGCAGCACGCCCTGGCATCGGCACTGGCCGGCCTGTGCAGCCGGGGCGATACCGTGCTGGTGGAAAGCTATACCTACCCCGGCATGCATGCGTTGGCTCGCAAGCTTGGCCTGCATCTCCATGCCCTGCCGATGGACCTGGCCGGCGTACTGCCCGATGCACTGGATACCGCGCTGCAAACCGGGCTGGCCAGGGTTGCCGTTCTGATGCCCTCGCTGCAGAACCCGACCTCGATCATCATGCCCCTGGCCCGGCGGCGCGCCATTGCCGAAGTCTTGCGACAGCGCAATGGCACGGTCATTGAAGAGGACGTTTACGGCCATTTGCCCTGCGAGCACATACCGCCTTTGGCAGCACTGGCACCGGAGCATGTCCGCTACGTGACCAGTCTCTCCAAATGCGTGGCCCCGGGTTTGCGTTTTGGATTCCTGTACGATCCGACCGCCAGCGGGCAAGACCTGATTGACCAGTTTCATACCACCAGTTGGCTGGTCAACCCGTTGATGGCCCATATCGCATCCGAGTGGATACACAACGGCACGGCGCAGCGCCGGTTGGCATGGCAGCGCAAAGAATTGCAGCGCAGACAACGGATCATGGCACAGGCTCTGCCTGCACACATTTGGACGCACGCGGCCGAAAGCCCGCACGCCTGGATCGAACTGCCCGCAGGGCAGGATGCGAACAGGTTCTGTGAAAAAGCCCGGCGAGAAGGGTTGGTTGTCACACCGGCGTCGGTCTTTGCCGCGAACCGCCAGTTACCCAACCGGCATGTACGGCTCTGTATAGGGGCAGCAAGCAGTGCGGGGCAATTGAAAACGGCGCTGCGGACACTGCGCCCCATGCTCGGATGAATAGCCTGCGCTCCGCCCTGCCCTGACGGCCGATGCCACAGACCTATTTGCGGTCTTGATTCGGCAGTTAAAGTTGGTGCCGTCATCATGTCGGCGAAGGTTGTATCAAATACTGTGTTGACCGCCGGCTCTATCAGCCTCTCTTTCTTATTCTGAAATATCTCTGTATCAAACCACCCACGTATGCACGATTTTGCTGACGGATATGAAAAATTCCGCTTGCAATCCCCATTCCCGCCCGCTTTTCCAATGATTAATTTGACGAGAAATTGTCTATCGGTAACATATTAGAATTTCATGATATAGCGCAAAAATTTAGTCTTGAGCAGGGCTCGGTTACAAGGAGGTTTATTAGTAACATACCTCGCTTACTTACCGCATTCCCTGTTGGTCAATTACATAAAGCAGTTCGGCAAAACAACACTATTCAGCAGGCAACTACCAAGATGTCCAAAAAAATTCTTACAGTTGATGATTCCCCTTCCATTCGACAGATGGTGATGTTTACGCTGAAGAGCGCCGGCTACAGCGTTGCAGAAGCAGCGGATGGCGAGCTCGGACTCGCCAAGGCCCAAGCGGAGAAATTCGATCTGATTCTGACTGATCAGAATATGCCCAATATGGACGGACTGACGCTGATCCACACCTTGCGGGCAACCGCACAGTACCGAAATGTGCCAATCCTGATGCTGACCACGGAAGCCAGCGACAGCATGAAGACCCAGGGCCGCGAGGCCGGTGCCACGGGCTGGCTGGTCAAACCGTTCGATCCCAACAAGCTGCTCTTGGTCGTCAAAAAGGTCTTGGGATGAACACCGACCTGAGTCGCTTCCATCAGTTGTTTTTCGAGGAAGCGAGCGAGCATCTGAGTGAAATGGAACGGCTGTTGTTGGCGCTGGATATTGCGGCGCCAGACGTTCAGGATCTGGACGCCATTTTCCGCGCCGCGCACTCGATTAAAGGCAGCAGTGGCACGTTTGGCTTTAACGACATGACCGATGTCACGCATGTGCTGGAAACCTTGCTCGATCGTGTCCGCAAACGCGAACAGGCGCTCAGCGATGACATGGTCGATGCCTTGTTGCAAGCGGGCGATATCCTGCGGGCGCAACTTGGCGCACATCGCGATGGCGTAGAGGTCGATCCGCAAGAAGCCGAACCGGTCTTGAAGCGCTTGCGCAGCCTGACTGAAGCGCAAGCGCTTCTCCTCGCTGATACCCCCGGAACGGCAATATCCACGGCAAGCATTCCTCTTCCGGAATTCCGCACTTTCCATATCCGCTACACTCCGGGTCCGGATCCGGCGACGCCCCTGGGCGTGCTGATCGAGGAACTGGAGCGATTCGGCGTCGTGAGCATCGAACAAGAAGAGGCTGAACATTGCATATTGCACCTGAGCGGCGCGGTCGATATGCAAGAGATCGACGACATCTTTTCCTTCATCGCGACTGCCGAGCAGTACGCTATCGAAGCGCTCCCGGCAAAGAGCACTGCGGTGGAAGCGCAGACTGACGAAGACGATCCGGGATTCGGCTTTTTCGAACCCATTGCATCAACGGAACCGCCTGCGCCCACGACCGAGGACGAGGGTTTCGGCTTCTTCGTCGATCCCGCATCGCTGCAAACTGCGCAAAAGCCTGAAGACAAAGACCCGGGCTATGGCTTCTTTACCGACAAGCTCCCCGTGCCCACGCCGGCGCAAGACCCCGCAGCAAGCGAAAGCCACCCGCTCGAGATGCCCCGGCGCCGCGCCAGTGATCGCGAAGTGGATAACTCGATCCGGGTCGGCATCGACAAGGTCGACCAGCTGATCAATCTGGTCGGTGAACTGGTCATCACCCATGCCATGCTGGCGCAGACCATTTCCACACTGGACCCGGTGCTGCACGAAAAACTGTTCAACGGCATGAGCCAGCTCGAACGCAACAGCCGCGATCTGCAAGAGTCGGTGATGTCGATCCGCATGTTGCCGATTGGCTCGGTATTCAACCGTTTCCCGCGACTGGTGCGCGATCTGTCCGGCAAGATCGGCAAGCAGGTCGAACTGAAGCTGGTCGGCGAAGGCACCGAGCTGGATAAGGGACTGATCGAGCGACTGGCAGATCCGCTGACCCACCTGGTGCGCAACAGTCTCGATCATGGCATCGAAGCGCCGGAAATCCGCCTCGACGCGGGCAAAGCGGCCAAGGGCTTACTGACGTTGCAGGCATCGCACCAAAGCGGCAATGTCGTGATCGAGGTGATCGACGACGGCGCCGGGCTCAACCGCGAGCGGATTCTATCCAAGGCACGCCAACGCAATATCCCCGTCAGCGAAGACGCGCCGGATCAGGAAATTTGGCCATTGATCTTCGCGCCGGGCTTCTCCACGGCAGAACAGATCACGGACATTTCCGGCCGCGGCGTGGGCATGGACGTGGTTAAACGCAACATCGAAGACATGGGCGGGCGCGTCGAAATCAGCTCGCAGCAAGGTATCGGCACCCGTATCACCATTCGCCTGCCGCTGACGCTGGCCATCCTGGACGGCATGTCGATCGGCGTGGGCGAGCAAACCTTCATCCTGCCGCTCAACATGATCGTCGAATCGCTGCAGCCACTCCCGGCGCAAATCTCCTCGATTTCAGGATCGGGGCGCGTGGTGCACGTACGCAGCGAATACCTGCCGCTGGTGGCGCTGCATGAGGTGCTGAATATCCAGCCGCAAACCCGCGATCCCTGCAACGGGATCGTGGTGATTCTGGAGGTCGAGGGGGGCAAGGTCGGGCTGTTTGTCGATGCCCTGCTCGGTCAACACCAGGTGGTGATCAAGAGTCTGGAAAACAATTACCGCAAAGTGCGGGGCGTTTCCGGCGCCACGATCATGGGCGATGGTCGGGTGGCCCTGATTCTGGATGCTGCTGCGCTGGTCCAGCTAAGCCGTAGCTGATCTTATTCGGTAAAGGAGTATTCAATGTCAAACACGCAAGAAACCGCCCAGAGCATGGCCGATGCCGCCCAGTACCTCACCTTCACCCTGGGCCGGGAAGAGTACGCCGTCGACATTCTGAAAGTGCAGGAAATCCGCGGTTATGACGCCGTGACGGCCATCGCGAATACGCCCGCATTCATCAAGGGCGTGATCAATCTGCGCGGCGTGATTGTTCCGATTGTCGACTTGCGCATCAAGTTCAATGTGGGCAACGCGACTTACAACGAATTCACGGTCGTCATCATCCTGAATGTACTCCAGCGCGTGGTAGGCATCGTGGTGGACGGCGTGTCGGATGTGATCGCCCTGCCGCCGGAACAAACAAAGGCCGCACCGGAATTTGGCGCGGCACTGGACATGAAATTCATCAAGGGTCTGGGAACGATCGACGAACGCATGATCATCCTGGTGGATATCGAAAAACTGATGAGCAGCCGGGACATGGAGCTCATGGACGAAGCGCTGGCCTGATCGCCATTTTGAAAATGATAGACAAAGCCGCCAGCCCTACAGGCAGGCGCGATCTGATGAATTGGAGATATCTATGAAACTTACCGTTGCTAAGCGCATGATTATTATGACGGCATTGGCCGTGCTGGCATTGCTGGTCGTAGGCGTTACCGGCATCAGCCAGCTCCACAAGGCTAGTGATGCCCTCGACTCGGCAAACACCAAGACCATTCCCAATATTTTGGCCCTTTCAGAAGTCCAGTACGACTTCATGCGCGCCCGTGCCACGGTGCTCTCGCACGTGGTCACGGCGGACCTTGGCAGGAAGGCAACACTGGAAACCCAGTTGAATGATATCCGGGCAAAAATCAACACTGGCCTGGAAAAATATGCAAAAGAATTGATTTCAAACGAGACCGACAAAACCCTGACGGTGAATGAGCAAAAGGCGATCAAGGATTACTTTGAAGTCGTCGAAAAGATATTGGTTCACTCTCGCAAGAGTGAAAACGCCGAGGCCGTGGCAATCGTTGAAGCTGCCGGCAAAGAAGTGGCCGCCAAAATGCAGGCCGCGCTGGTTGCCCATATGGAATACAACCAGAAACTGGCGGGCAATTTGGCCGCGGAAGCCAAAGCATCATCGACAACAGGCACGTTCGTTTCCTGGCTTGCCATCGCCATCGGTTCATTGCTGACCGCCATCGTGGGCTTGCTGACGGTCCGCACCCTGATGCGGCAGCTCGGCGGCGAGCCGGATTACGCCGCGGAAGTGGTCAAGATCATTGCCAGCGGCGATCTCTCGCAGAAGATCACCACCAAGCCCGGCGATGAAAGCAGCCTGCTGGCCGCCATGAAAACCATGCAGGACAACCTGAAACAAACCATTGCACAGATCAAGGAATCGGTCGAAACCATCAATATCGCCTCGCAGGAAATAGCCGCCGGCAATTCCGATCTGTCGCAACGCACCGAAGAACAGGCATCCAGCCTGGAAGAAACCGCCTCCAGCATCGAAGAACTGACCTCCACAGTGAAACAGAATGCGGACAACGCCGCGCATGCCAACCAACTGGCCCGCAACGCCTCCGATATCGCCAGCAGGGGCGGCAATGTCGTTGGCGACGTGGTCTGCACCATGAGCGGCATCAACGACGCCTCGCGCAAGATTGTCGACATCATCTCGGTCATCGACGGCATCGCTTTCCAGACCAACATCCTGGCGCTGAACGCCGCGGTGGAAGCCGCGCGCGCCGGCGAACAGGGCCGGGGCTTTGCTGTGGTGGCCGGCGAAGTGCGCAATCTAGCGCAACGCTCGGCCGCGGCGGCGAAGGAGATCAAAGGACTGATCAACGATTCGGTCGAGCGCGTGGAGGATGGCGCCAAGCAGGTTGAGGAAGCCGGACGAACCATGTCCGAGATTGTTTCCTCGGTGAAGCGCGTCAGCGAAATCGTGGACGAGATTTCCAACGCATCGATGGAGCAAAGCGCCGGCATTGAGCAGGTGAACCAGGCTATCGCCCAGATGGATCAGGTGACCCAGCAAAATGCCGCGCTGGTTGAAGAGGCTGCGGCCGCTGCCAAATCACTGGAAGACCAGGCGCAGAATCTGTCCGAGGCAATTGCCGTTTTCAAGATGGATCACACTACGGCCGGCGCGGCGATTGTCAGTTCGCGCAGCCGGCGTTCGTCACCGGTCTCCGCCGGCATCAAGAGCTTTTCGAAAGGGGGGGCCAAGCACTCGGCCAAAGCACTGCCGAAGACTGTCGATGAAGAAGAGTGGCAGGAATTCTGACCGGCGCTATGTATGAATGACGCAGGCCAGGCTCTGGGGTTTGACGAGCGGGATTTCCAACGCATCCGCCATCTGCTGCGGAGTTGGGGCGGAATCTCGCTCAATGATTCCAAGCGCCCGCTGGTTTACAACCGGCTGGGCAAACGGCTCCGTGCGCACGGCCTTGCCCTGTTTCATGATTATTTGAATCTCGTCGAAGAAAACGAGACGGAGCGCGAACATTTCATCAATGCCCTGACCACCAATCTGACCTCATTCTTCCGGGAGGCGCATCATTTCCCGATCCTGGCGGATTACCTGCAGCGCCAGAGCGCAGACCGAAACATCACGATCTGGTGCGCTGCGGCCTCGACCGGTGAAGAACCCTATTCAATCGCAATGACGGCAATCGAGGCACTGGGCCACACTGCCGCCCAACGGGTCCGTATCATCGCCAGCGATCTGGATACGCAGGTTCTGGCACACGGCCAAACCGGGATTTATCGACTGGATCAACTGGCGCAATTGCCGGATGCGCAGCGGCGCCAGTTTTTTCTGAAAGGGCGTGGAACGCGAACTGGTTATGCACGCATCAAGCAGGAAGTGCGCGAATTGATCACCTTTCAGCAGATCAACCTGCTTGCCGACAAATGGCCGCTGCAAGGGCCGCTGGATATCATTTTCTGCCGCAACGTCATGATCTATTTCGATAAAAAAACCCAACTGCAGATATTGGAAAAGTTCGCGCCGATTTTGTCTGCTGACGGGATGCTGCTGCTGGGCCACTCCGAAAGCCTGCCGCATGCAGGTCATTTGTTCCGCTTGTGCGGCAGAACGCTTTACCGAAAAGTGGCCGACAAGGCGTCATCGTGAACGGGCAAGAAGAGGTTTTCTCCCAAGGCTTGGCGTCGGCAAGCTATTACGATCGCCTCTTTGATACGCAGGCGGCAAAAATCATGCCGGGCGAATTTTTCGTAACCCGTCTCGACATGATGGTGGTGACCGTGCTCGGCTCTTGCGTTTCCGCCTGCATTCGTGACCGCGTCACAGGTATCGGCGGTATGAATCATTTCATGTTGCCCGGCGAGGATAACGCCAATGGCCCGGTTTCCGTTTCGGCGCGCTATGGCGTGCATGCCATGGAAATGCTGGTAAACCGCCTGCTCCAGCACGGCGCGCAACGCCAGAACCTCGAAGCCAAGGCATTTGGCGGCGGCAAGGTCTTGCGCGGCTTCACCACCAACACGGTGGGCATACGCAATGCCAATTTTGTACTGCACTTCCTGAAAACCGAACGCATTCCTTTGGTTGCCAGCGATTTGCTCGATGTTTATCCGCGCAAGGTTTGTTTTTTTCCGAAAACCGGCCGGGTATTGGTGCGAAAACTGAAAACGCTGCGGAACAATACGATTATCGAGCGTGAACGCAATTACGAGAGCCGCTTGCGCAATATGCATATCGACGGCGGAGTGGAATTATTCTGATGCAAAAAAAAATTCGTGTTTTGGTGGTCGATGATTCCGCGCTGATCCGGCACCTGCTTACCGACATCATCAATCGCTACCCCGATCTGGAGGTCGTCGGCGCGGCATCCGATCCGCTGATTGCGCGTGAAATGATCCGCACCCTGAATCCGGATGTGCTGACGCTGGATGTGGAAATGCCCAAGATGGACGGGCTGGAATTCCTGGAACGCCTGATGCGGCTGCGTCCCATGCCCGTGGTGATGATTTCCACGCTGACCGCGCGCGGCTCGGAAGTGACCCTGCGTGCGCTGGAGTTGGGCGCCGTCGATTTTATCTCCAAGCCCAGAGTGGACGTGCAGCATGGTCTGGCGGAATACGCCAACCTGATTGCAGAAAAAATCCGCACCGCCGCAGTGGCCCGGATCAAGCGCCAGCCCGCTGCGCCCCTTCAACAACCCCGCGCTTTGCCTTCCAGCGGTATTCGGAGCGGGAGTACGGCAGAGAAATTGATCGTCATCGGCGCATCGACCGGGGGGGTTGAAGCAATCCGCCATATATTGATGCAACTGCCCGCCTCCTCGCCGGCCATCCTGATCACCCAGCACATGCCTGAAGGGTTCACCCATTCCTTCGCCAACCGGCTCGACGGACTGTGCCAGATCAGCGTGAAGGAGGCCCGGCATGGCGAGCAAATCCTGCCCGGCTGCGCGTACATCGCGCCCGGCGGCGCCAATCACATGCTTCTCAGAACCAGCGCAAGCCGCTATTTCATTGATTTGCAACCCTCGGAACCCGTAAACCGGCATCGACCTTCGGTTGATGTCCTGTTTCGCTCCGTGGCGGCAAGCAAGCTGGGCAAATGCACGCTGGGCGTCATTCTCACCGGGATGGGCAAAGACGGCGCACTGGGCATGCGTGAAATGCACGATGCCGGGGTCTATACCCTGGCCCAGGACGAAGCCAGCTGTGTGGTTTACGGCATGCCCAAAGAAGCCGTCACGGCCGGCGGCGTCGATGAGGTTCTGCCGTTGGAAGACATGGCCCAACGCATCGTCTCCCTGGTCAATGCACGATAAGGCCCTGTGCGTTGATGGGATAACCCACGCATGCAAACACAGCGGATTCGCAGGAATTTGATCCTTGCCAATCCGTTAACCGAGTAATGCTTATGCGAATGATGTCCATCAGACAATATCTTGGCCTGCTGGTATTGGCGATCATGCTGCTGGCCGCGATCGTCTTGTCCTTATTCAAGATTTACTGGTTCGATCCGCACGTCAAAATCGAAACCGAGCAACGGCAGTTTTTAGTGTCGGATGTTTTATCGCACCAGATAAAAATCTACCTTGCCACCTCGGCCTTGCAACTTGAGGGCGTTGCTGCACTGGCGCAGGATACCCATGCCGACTGGACCACGCTGAAGCAGGCACTGGATGCGCAGGTCAATGTATCGGGATTCCTCGACGCAACTTACATTGTCGACCTGAGCGGCAAGGTTGGCGCAGTCGGCTTGCCGGCCATCAATGAAAATCGCCGCGCGGAATTGCTGCGCCAGGACATGCGTCGCAATCCCTTGTTTTTACGCGCCGTTCAAAGCGAGAAAACGGTTTGGTCGGATTCATTCAAATCAGGCCCCAACAAGGAATTGTTTATCGGGTTTGCCATTCCGGCCAAAAACCGCATTGTGCTTGGCGAGATCAGCCTGGAAAAAATGTGGCTGAATCTGGAAAGGGCATCTGAAGATTCGAAACACGTCGTCCTGATTCTGGATAAACAGGGAAGGGTCATCCTTGATCAACACGGCCAGTTCTTCAATAACAAATCCGTCATTTCAAACATTCCCGCCATCAGACTGGCCATTGAATCCCAGCAAACAGCTTCGGTTGCGTTCACCCTGGATGGCAATGAAGTTCAAGGGGTGATCACGCCGGTTGAAAATACGGATTTGATCGTCGTTTACGCCGAGCCTGCTACTGTTGCCAACGCGATTTCAGACTCGATCACCATTACAACGATTGTCTTTCTCCTCTTCATTCTTGCACTGGGCACCATGGCGGCATTTTTCATTTCCCGAAAGATAGCCAGTCAATTTTCCGTCATGGCGCAGCTGGCCTCGCAAGTGGCCACAGGCGTAGCCTCCACAGAAACCGCCCCTCCCGGTCCCATTCTTTTCATATCGGAATTCGTCCACCTGGCAGACAGCATCAAGCAAACCGCTTATTTGCTATCGCAGCAAGAACGACAAATGCAATTGCTGATCAACCATCTCCCGGGTGTGGTTTACCGCGTACGAAATGACAACGTTCCAGACGCCGGTTTTTTGAGCGCGGGGTGTATCAATCTGGTCGGATACACCAATACGCAATTGCAAGCCAATGGCTTGGCCTTGTTCCGTAAACTGATTCATCACGATGACCTGGCATATGTCGATCAGGTAAAACAACAATGCATTGATGGAAACCAATCCTGGCAAGTGGCTTATCGAATTCGCGGCAAAGATGGCTCGTTCAGGCTGGTCAATGATTGCGGACGGGGCGTGATCGATTCCTCGAACGGGGTCATGTATCGCGAAGGCTTTATTTCCGATATCACCGAAAAAAAACGTTTCGAATTAGACAAGGCCGCCAACGAAGCTCGCATGCGCACGCTATTGGGCAATCTGCCCGTGGTGCTGTCTGTCGTGGATGAAAATGGGATTTTCACGCTTTGCGAAGGACTTGGGCTGAAGAAGACAGGACTCGCTTCCGGCGAGCTTGTCGGAAAATCATTCATTGAACACTATGCAGAACACCCTGAAATACTGGCTGATTTTCGTCGATGCATGGCAGGGGAATGCGCTCATGGGCAGTCCTTGATTCACGGCAGCTGGTATGAATTGATCTACGAGCCGATTCTCGATCAGGACAACCGCCCTGCCGGTGCCATCATGATCAAATTTGATATTTCCAACCGCAAGAATGCGGAATTAAAACTGCACAGCATTTCGTCCTTGCTGGCAAAAACGCAGTCCATGACACATATTGGCGCATGGGCATTTGATGTGCTGACGAATGAAATATATTGGAGCGATGAGACTTACCAGATTCACGGAGTTTCACCACGAACCTTTACGCCGACCGTGGAAAACATTGTCGCGCTGTTTACCCCCGAATCCCGTGCCGTATGGGCCAGTGCAGTTGAAGAGACCATACGTACAGGGGAAAGCCACGTTCTGGAACTCTCCTTGCGGACTCCCGCCGGCCAATTGCGCCAGGTGAAGGCGGTCGGTGAGGTCATTATTGAAAACGGCAAGGTAACTCGCATTCTCGGCGCGGTACAGGATATTACCGAATTCAAACGGACAGAAAACGAGCTGCGAACACACCAGCAGCATCTGGAAGAACTGGTCGAGCAGCGTACGCTGGAATTGGTCGTGGCACGCGATGCGGCAGAGAATGCGGCGCGGGCCAAAAGCCATTTTATGGCCAATACCAGCCATGAAATCCGCACGCCGATCAACGCCATTCTGGGGTTCACCCGCCTGGCCCTGAATACCGTGCTCACGGCCAAGCAAAGAAACTATCTGGAAAAGGTCAACATCTCTTCCAATCTCCTGTTGAACTTGATCAATGGCATTCTTGATTTCTCCAAGATCGAAGCGGGCCAGCTTGAGTTGGCAAAGACCGAATTCACCCTGGCCGAAGTGCTGGAAAAGGTTTCCACGGTCACCGCACAGAAAGCCCACGACAAGAACCTCGAATTCCTGCTGAATATCACCACGGATGTGAACCGGACGCTGGTAGGCGATCCGATCCGTTTGAGCCAGGTACTGATCAATCTGTGCGGCAATGCGGTGAAGTTCACCGACTGCGGACAAATCATACTGTCCGTGGTGATGCTGCCGCATCCCGGACCAGATCAGATGACACTGGAATTTTCGGTACGGGATAGCGGCATCGGCTTGTCCGCCCAGGAAATGCGCATGTTATTCAAACCCTTCAGCCAGGTGGACAACTCCAACACCCGGCGCTACGGCGGCACCGGCCTCGGCTTGGCCATCAGCCGGCAACTGGTTGAGATGATGGGCGGGCACATCTGGGTGGAAAGCACGCCCGAAGTGGGCAGCGAATTCAAATTCACCGCGAGTTTCGGCGCGCCCGCCCAGGCGCAGCATCCGTTGATCTACCCGGTGATCCTGGGCTTGAAAGCGCTGGTGGTCGATGCCAGCCCGTCTTCGCGCGAGATCCATTGCGCGCTGCTCTCTTCGCTGGGCTATGAAGCATCGAGCGCCGCCAGCCTTGGTGAAGCCGTCGAAAGCCTGCGTTCGACGGAAAACACCCCGTATGATTTTGTCTTGCTCGACGGAAAAATGCTGCAAGGGCAGGAACAACACCTCCACGCACTTAAAACGGCCCATGCCACCAAAGCGCCGCGCATCATTCTCATGACCGCCGAGACCCTTGTCGAGAAACACCCGGAGATCCAGACCGCAGCCGATGGGCATATCAGCAAGCCGGTACTTGCACCTCCGTTGCTCGACGCCATCATGACGGTTTTTGGCTGCCATCGCCGCACATTCCCGGTCTTGGACAAGCCTCCGGCAGCGGCATTGCCGCGCGAAGCATTGAGGGGACGGCGCGTGCTGCTGGTTGAAGACAATGATTTCAACCAGGAAGTGGCATACGAAATATTGCGCGAAGCCGGCATCGTGACCACGGTTGCGAACAATGGCCAGGAAGCCATCGACCTGGCCATGGCGCAGCCGTTTGATCTGGTATTGATGGATATCCAGATGCCGGTCATGGATGGTCTGGACGCCACGCTGCGCCTGCGTTGCGCGCCGCAGTTGCAGAGCTTGCCGATCATTGCCATGACGGCGCACGCTCTTGTCGATGAGCAGAATCAGTGCTTGGCCGTGGGAATGAATGATTTCCTGAGCAAGCCGGTTGATCCGGAAATCCTTCTTGCCACCCTGATGAAGTGGATCGCGCCCCTCGCCCAGCCAGCCTTGCTTGAAGAGGCCCCCACCGAACGGCCAACGCCCGAATTATCGCAGCACTTGCCCTCGTCAATTGCCGGAATCTCCCTGGAGACCGGGCTGAATTACTCCGGCGGCAACGTGGATTTTTATCTGAAAATGCTGCATAAATTCCTGCACTCCAAGTCCGGCGCCGCGCAGGAAATCAAGACACAAATCGATCTGGGAGATCTGGAATCGGCACGGCGAATTGCACATACCCACAAATCCATTGCTGCGCATATCGGCGCCGAAAAGCTCTCTGCTGCGGCAGCCTTGCTGGAAAAATCCCTGCGGGAGGGAGAGACCGAGACAATCCAGGCGCGCCTGCTCGAATTTACCCAAGCAAGTGAATTGGTCACACAGGCCCTTCATAATGCCCTGGACGGCCAGCCTCCCTCCGCAGCGACATCCATGCCAGAAGCGGCTCTGGATATTCCGTACCAATTGCACCAGCTGGCGGCATTGCTCCAGCACGACATCGGAAAAGCATTGAAGCTGGAGCGCGCGCTTCGCCCGGCCATGGAGAAAAGTCCGGTGGCACACGATTTCGCACAGTTTCAGCAATATCTGCGCGCATGGGATGCCCCGGCAGCCGCCGTCGTTTTACAACGATTGATCACCAGCTTTGCTGTCGAACCAGGTGTTTCGTAAAAAACGTTGCCTCGTAGCGGCAAGCCGGCACGCTCTTGTGAAGGAAGGGCTTGATAGCCCAAAAACAATTCAAAACAGAATTAATCCAGTGACTGGATTTAAAAAAAAATGGGGATGAGATGATGCAAGATAATTTCGATTTAGCAGCAAGCAAGCGCAAGGTGATGCTGATTGATGATGAATTTTTTATTCACGATCTAGTCGGTGAAGCGCTCGATGCCTTTTGCGATGTAATCTCGGTGGAAACCGGCGATGATGCGCTGATGGCAGCCCAGCACTGGACCCCCAACCTGATTCTGGTCGATGTGGAAATGCCGGGCATTGATGGATATGAAACCTGCCGCCGCTTCAAGGCCATGGCAGCAACCGCTGGCGTGCCCGTTATCTTTCTATCGGGGCACGATCAGATTGAAGACCGCCTGAAAGGGTATGAAGCCGGTGGTGAAGATTACCTGACCAAACCATTCAACCCCGTTGAATTCAGGACCAAGATTCAGAATGTGCTGAGCATGGTGGAGCAGCGCGGCGAGCTTAAATCCCGGGTTGAGGATGCCACGCAGACCGCAATGACCGCCATGACCAGCATGGGCGAAATGGGGCTGCTTCTGGAAGTACTGAAAAACTTCAACACCTGCCTGAATTGCGAAAGCCTGGTCGATGCCATGTTAGCCGGCTTGAGGCTTTACGAATTGCAAGGCGCAGTCCAGATACGCACGCCCGATGGCAAGCTGACCAAAACAGAACAAGGTATGGCCACGCCCCTGGAAGAATCCGTGATTGACCATATGGCCAAAATGGAACGCATCATGCTGTTCAAGAACCGCATGTCGATCACTTATGAGCATGTATCACTGCTGGTCAACAACATGCCCGTCGGGGATGCCGATCGTTGCGGCCGGCTGCGCGATCACCTCGCCATGCTGGCAGAGGGGGCCAATGTCAGGCTGCAGGGCATCCTCGCCATGCAGGAATCCAACCGGCGCGGCACGGCGATTGAACAAACCGTCATCCGGATCAGCAATGCCCTGCGCGATATCGATGCCGACCAGCGCCAAAGCCAGATCAACACCAGCCTCGCCGTAGATGAAGCCATGGATCAATTCGATCGCGTGTTGCTCTCGGTGGCATTGTCGGAAGCGCAGGAAGCCTATTTCTCGAACACGATCAAACAGGGGCTCGACAAAATTCTCAACAGCCAATCGAATGCGATCGATCTGCAAGACAAGCTGACGACCATCATTCGTGAACTCAAATCGGCCCTGGCCAAATGATCCATACCCGAGCCGGCATGGCGCCCTTGGCGTGGTCCGCCGAACATGATACCGGCCACCCTCAGATCGACGCAGATCATCGGCAGCTGCTCATTTTGCTGAACAAAATCGCGCACGCAGTAGAATGCGGATCCGATCGCGCCATGAGTCTGGATGCCATCGAGCAGCTTATCAGCCACACAAGCAAACATTTCGCACTCGAAGAGCAGCTGATGCGGCAACACCGTTATCCCGAATACTCCGCACATCTTGCCAAACACGAACGGCTGGCACTGGAAATTCAGGCTTTGCAGCACAGATATTCGCGCAGTGAAATTGATTTGAACAGTGTCGTATTCAATTTGCTGCGGGACTGGCTGCTAAATCATGTGGAGTTCTGCGATAAGAAGCTGGTGGCTTTCCTGGGAGCTTGTTAACACGTATTCACCGTAGCCAGATGGGTCAACCCTATCCGGCACGTACGTCCTCACCAGGCACGAGAGAACGTCAAAAAAACAAGAACGTGGAATCGATGCCCTACCCGCCGGTACGCGCCATGAAGCGGATCAGCTTGGCGGGTTGTTCGACGAACTCGTGGCGCTCGGGTTTCAGCGCAATCGCCGCGCGGATCGCAGCCTGCAATTCGTCCGCATCCGCGCCGCTTCTGAGCAGTTCGCGAAATTCCGCCTTGTCCTCCTGCCCCAGGCACAGGTACAGCGCGCCTTCGACGGTGAGCCGTACGCGGTTGCAGGTGGCGCAGAAATGCTGCGACATCGGCGTGATAAAGCCGAGATGTGTGCGGCCGTCGGCGGTTTTCCAGTAGCGCGCCGGCCCGCCGCCCAGTTCCTCCGCGCTCGGCACCAGACCGAACTTGCCGGCGAGATCCAGCCGCAAATTTTCCAACCCTTCCCCACTGGACGCACGACCGGTATCGCCCATCGGCATCGGCTCGATCAGGCGCAGCGTCAGCTCGTTCTCGATCGCATAGGCAAACAGCGCCTCGATCTCGGCCGGCGTGGTATCCGGCAGCGCGACCGCGTTGAGCTTGATGCGCCCGAAGCCGGCCGCTTGTGCCGCGTCGATGCCGGCCAGCACCTGCGGCAGCACGTCGCGCCCGACGATGCGGGCGAATTTCTGCCGGTCGAGCGTGTCGAGGCTGATGTTCAGGCGCTGCAGGCCGGCGGCTTTCAGGTCGGCAGCCTGCGCGGCGAGCAAGGTCGCGTTGGTCGAGAGCGAGATATCCTCGACGCCCGGCAGCGCGGCCAAGTTGCCGACGAGTTCGGCCAGATGCTTGCGCGTGAGCGGCTCGCCGCCGGTCAGGCGGATGCGGCGCGTGCCGAGCGCGACAAACGCCGCCATCAGCCGGGTGATTTCGTCGAACGACAGCCAGTTGGTGGGCGTTTCAAACCCGTGCGCATCCTTGGGCAGGCAGTAGCTGCAACGCAGATCGCAACGGTCCGTGACCGACACGCGAACGTAGTCGATGCGCCGGCCAAAGGGGTCGATCAGGCTGGGGTTCATTTCAAGGCTAATCCTTCAATGTCCTGCTTTAACTACCCGGCATCTTGTCCTGCTGCGCCAACTGCGGAAACCACTTCATCCACAGCCCGACCACGATCAGCGTGCCCACGCCGCCGGTCACGACCGACAACACCGGACCGAGCGCGGCGGCGACGACGCCAGATTCGAACTCGCCAAGCTGGTTGGACGCGCCGATGAACAGCGAGTTCACCGCGCTGACCCGCCCGCGCATCTCGTCGGGCGTTTCCAGCTGCACGAACGAGCCGCGGATCACCATGCTGATCATGTCGGACGCGCCGAGCACGGCCAGCGCGACAAACGACAGCGGCAAGGAGGTCGACACGCCGAACACGATGGTGGCAAGGCCGAATACGGCCACTGCGCTGAACATGGTCTTGCCAACCCGATTCTTGATCGGTTTGCGCGCGAGCCAGGCGCCCATCGCCAGCGCGCCGACTGCCGGCGCGGCGCGCAGGATACCCAGCCCCCACGGCCCGGTATGCAGGATGTCCTTGGCATAGATCGGCAGCAAGGCCGTGGCACCGCCGAGCAGCACGGCGAACAGGTCGAGCGAGATCGCGCCCAGGATCGCCGGCTTGCTCTTGATGAAACGCACGCCCGCCAGCAGGGTATTCAGCCCGCTTTTCTGCGGCGGGGCGATCGGGGCATCGCTCGCGATGAAGCTGACCCGCAGCATCAGCACGCTGGCGGTCAGGTAGAGCGCACCGGTGAGCACGTACACCACGCTGGTACCTAGTGCATAGACCAGGCCGCCCAGCGCCGGCGCGGCGATCGTAGCGACCTGCACCGCCGAGGACGACAGGGCAATGGCGCTGGGCAGCAGATCGCGCGGCACGACGCGCGGCAGCATGGCCTGGCTCGCCGGAAACTCGAAAGTCCGCGCCGCGCCCACAAGGAAAGAGACGACAAAAATCAGATCGCGCGCGTAGGCGGGCAGGATCAGGGCGAACAGCATGGCAAACGCGGCCACGCCTTGCAACAACTGCATGATCGCCGCCACGCGCCGACGATCGAAACGGTCCGCGACATCGCCGGCAGGCAGCACGAACAGCACGCGCGGCAGGAATTGCACCAACCCGATCAGCCCCAGATCGAGCGCGCTGCCAGTGATGTCGTACAGGTGCCAGCCGATCGCCACGCACAGCATCTGGTAGCCGCTGATCGTGAATAGACGGGCGATCCAGAACGCGGTGAAGCTCTTCAACTGCCAGAGTCGGGAAAGATCGTTGTCCGGGGTCGTCATGTTTTTATCAGTTAAAAAGCAAAACCCCGAGCTTGCACCGCAGGCGCCGATGATGCAACCCGACAAAAACCTTTCCAGCGTGAATCACGGATTCGGTGGAGAGCTCGTTTTATCCCGCAGCCAGCCGTTTGAGTTCCGGAATGCACGATCCGCACGAGGTGCCGCACTTGAGCTTGTCCTGCACGGTAATCAGGTCGCAGCCCTTGGCGAATTCCGCCTTGATCGCCGATTCGGTCACGCCGAGGCAGTTGCACACGGTGCGATCCTTGCCCGGCGCGCCGGATGGCGGCGTGGCGTTGGGCAGGAAAACCCACTGCCGCGGCCAGGTCCACTGCCCGCCCTGCTTCATCAGCGCCAGCAGCCAATCCTGCGCGGCGGTTTCGCCGGCAAGCTTCAACCCGATCAGACGCCCATCGTCTGACCACATCGCCACCTTGTCGACGCCGCGCCGAGAGTCCCGATAGTGCAGCGTGTTCGGACCGGGCTCGAAATCGAGGATCTCGTCGATCTCGTCGAACCAGCCTTCCGGCGCGCCATGGTCGGCGACGCGCAATGCGATCATCGGATGCTCGCGTCCGATCAGGGAGAGGCTCGCCCAGCGGCAGCGCGAGAGCAGCGGGCGCAGCCTGTGCATCAGTTTCTCGACATTGCCTTCGCGCACGATCAGGCAGGTCCACGGCAGATCGATTTTCTCGATGCGCACCGCAGCATGCTTGAGTTCGGGCTGGAACGAGGACGGGTCGACCGCGCCGATGGTCACTTCGTTCGCGCCGCCAGCCTGCATGAACTGGCCGTTCCAGTGCATCGGCAGGAACACGCTGCCCGATTGCAGCTCGTGCGACGCCTCGACAGCGACGATCAACTGACCGCGCTTGCTCTCCAGCTTCACCAGATCGCCGTCCTTCAGGTTGCGCCGGCTCATGTCGTCCGCATGCATGCCAAGCCGCGCTTCCGGCGTGTGTTCGAACAGTTGCGGCACGCGCCCGGTGCGGCTCATGCCGTGCCACTGGTCGCGGAGCCGCCCGGTCAGCAGGCGGAACGGATAGCGCGAGCTCACGGCTTCGGCCACCGGCAGATATTTCACCGCGTTGAACTGCGCCTTGCCCGATGCGGTCTGGTAGACGTGATCGGTGTAGAGACGCGACGTGCCTTCGCTCGAACCCGCAGGCAGCGGCCATTGCTGCGGCTTGTCTTCGAGCAGCGCGTAACTCAGCCCGGTGATGTCGAGATCGCGCCCGGCAGTGGTCGCGCGGTAGTCGTTGAACACGGCCTCGGGCGTGGCGAAATCGAACAGTGCCGGGGCGTGCGGTTGCAGCCGGGCCTGCAGTTTCTGCGCGAATTGCGTCGCAATCCACCAGTCGCCCTTCGCCTCGCCCACGGCGGCAACGGCCGGGCGCACGCGCGAGATGCGGCGCTCGGTATTGGTCACCGTGCCTTCCTTCTCGCCCCAGGTCGTCGCCGGCAATACCACGTCGGCGAACGCCATCGTGTCGGTATCCGTAAACACTTCCTGCAGCACGACGAGCTCGGCGGTTTCCAGCGCCGCGCGTACGCTGCCGATATCCGGCATCGAGTGTGCGGGGTTGGTACACGCGATCCACACCGCCTTGATTTCACCAGCCTTGATCGCATCGAACAGCTCGACCGCGGTCTTGCCGCGCTGCATCGGCAGGTGGTTGGCATCGATGCCCCAGACTTGCGCCAGATCGGCGCGGTGCGCGGTATTTTCCAGATCGCGGTGGCTGGCGAGCATCGTCGCCATGCCGCCGACTTCGCGTCCGCCCATCGCATTGGGCTGGCCGGTCAGCGAGAACGGCCCGGCGCCGGGGCGGCCGAGCTGGCCAGTCGCCAGGTGCAGGTTGATCAGCGCCACGTTCTTGTCGGTGCCGTGGCTCGACTGGTTCAGCCCCATACAGTAGAGCGACAGCGCGCCCTTGGCGTCGGCAAACCATTCGGCCGCCGTGACGAGATCGGCCTCGGGAATGCCGCAGATTTCCGCCGCCATTTTTGGCGTGTATTCGCGCACGAGTTTCCTGAGTTCGCTGAAGCCTTCGGTGTGCTGCGCGATCAGTTCGTGGTCGAGCCGGTCTTCCCAGATCAGGTAGTGCAGCATGCCGTTGAACAGCGCCACGTCGGTGCCGGGCTGGATCGCCAGGTGCAGGTCGGCCAGTGCGGCGGTATCGGTGCGACGCGGGTCGATCACGATCCAGCGCGTTTCCGGGCGCGCGGCCTTGGCGGCTTCGAGGCGGCGGAACAGCACCGGGTGGGCGTAGGCCATGTTCGATCCGGCGAACAGCACGGTATCGGCGAGTTCGAGGTCTTCGTAGCTGCAGGGCGGGCCATCGACGCCGAAGGCCTTCTTGTAGCCGGTCACCGCGCTCGACATGCAAAGGCGCGAGTTGGTATCGATATTGGCCGTGCCGATCAGCCCCTTGGCGAGCTTGTTGAAGACGTAGTAGTCCTCGGTCAGCAACTGGCCGGAAAGGTAGAACGCGACCGCATCCGGGCCGTGCTCGGCGATGATCTGCGCGAATTTGTCGGCGACATGGTCGAGCGCCGCATCCCAGCCCACCGGCTGGCGTTTTTCTTCGCGCGACAGCCGCATTTCCGGATGCAGCAGGCGGCCATCGTGGCTGGCGGTCAGCGGCAACGTCATGCCCTTGGTGCACAGCCGGCCGAAGTTGGCCGGGTGCTGCGGATCGCCCTGGATGCCGATGACCTTCTGGCCGTCGGTTTCGATCAGCACGCCGCAGCCGACGCCGCAGTAGCAGCAGGTGGAGCGGATGGTAGTGGTCATCGTGTTCACCGTTGAATTTGGAGCTTTTCTGCACACAGAAAAGCTGGGGTCTGTTTAGCGCCTGCGGCGCGCATTTGGGTGCCGGTCCCGCCCGGCTTGGCGTGATACTTTCTTTGCTTCTGCAAAGAAAGTATCCAAAGAAAGCAGCCCCCAACGGCCGGCGCTCCGCGCTGCCCTGCGTCGGTCGCGAGCCTGGGTCTCGCTCCGCTCCTCGGCGGCCTTGCAGGGGTTCAGGGTGTTCTTGCCAGCAATCAGGCAACTGATACTGGCAGTCCCTCTTTTATCCATGCTGCGAATTGGGATGGTCTTTGCTCACTGTCGCAATCCAATCACGCCGACTCAGAACACCCCTCCCCTTGCCACGCCGAGCATCGCAGAAGATCGTGGGGTTTCGGCGAGGACTGTTTGAGCCCGCAGGGCGAGTTCCGCAGCCGCCACGATCTTCGAGAAGCGCAAGGGAACCCGAAGGGCGTGGCAGCGGGGTCGCCTTGGGGGTGGAGGGGGGCTTGGCGAGACAAGTTCCCCTCCCTGCCCGCCGGGCGGAACCGGCACTCAAACACCCGCGCCGTCAGGCGCATAAAATCATCCGGGTGCGAGCAAGCAAGCACAGCCTTACAACTCCAGATAAACCTCGCCACCCTCGACCTTCACCGCATGCCGATTCGTGCACCCGACATCCGGTGCTGCCGCCTCGCCCGTATCCAGCCCGATCTGCCAGCCATGCAGCGGGCAGGCCACGGTCTCGCCGTAGACAATGCCCTGCGACAGCGGCCCGCCCTTGTGCGGACACTTGTCGGTCAGCGCGAACACCTTGTCCTCGGCATTGCGGAAGATCGCGATATCGTTGCCGTTCTTGCACTTCACCACGCGGCTGCCCAGTTGCGGAATCTCTTCCAGCTTGCAGATCTTCTTGAATTCGCTCATCACACCACCTCCAGCATCTTGAATTCGTGTTTCTGTGCACCGTCGATACGTGCCTGCCACGGATCGGGCAAGCCTTCGAGCGAGAACAGCAGCCGCTCGTACAGCGCCTTGCGGTTGGCCTCGTCGGCGACAACCTTGCCCTTCACGTATTCCAGCCCCACGCGATGGATGTAGTGCACCGTGCGTTCCAGATAGAAACCTTCCTCACGGTAAAGTTGCAGGAAAGCCCCGCTGTATTCCTTCACTTCCTCGGCGGTTTTCACCTTGACGAAGAACTGCGCGACTTCGGTCTTGATGCCGCCGTTGCCGGCGACGTAGATTTCCCAGCCCGAATCGACGCCGATCACGCCCACATCCTTGATGCCCGATTCGGCGCAGTTGCGCGGGCAACCCGATACTGCGAGTTTCACCTTGTGCGGCGACCACATGTTCGCGAGCATGGTTTCCAGGTCGATGCCCATCTGCGTGCTGTTCTGCGTGCCGAAGCGGCAGAATTCGCTGCCGACGCAGGTCTTCACCGTGCGGATCGACTTGCCGTAGGCGTGGCCGGAGTTCATGCCGAGGTCGGCCCAGACATGCACCAGGTCTTCCTTCTTCACGCCCAGCAGGTCGATGCGCTGGCCGCCGGTGACTTTCATCATCGGGATCGCGTACTTGTCGGCCACGTCGGCGATGCGGCGCAGCTCGCTCGAGTTGGTCACGCCGCCCTTCATCTGCGGAATCACCGAGAACGTGCCGTCCTTCTGGATGTTGCCGTGCGCGCGTTCGTTGATGAAGCGGCTTTGCGGGTCGTCCTTGGCTTCCTTCGGCCAGGTCGAGATCAGGTAGTAGTTCAGCGCCGGGCGGCAGGTGGCACAGCCGTTCGGCGTGCGCCATTCCAGCGCTTTCATCGTGTCGGGAATGCTGGTCAGGTGCTGGTCGCGGATCGCCTTGCGGATCGCTTCGTGACCGTGGTCGGTGCACCCGCAGATCGCCTTGTCCTTCGGCGCGGCCTGGAACGAGGTGCCGAGCGTATTGATCAGGATCTGTTCGACCAGCCCCTTGCACGAACCGCACGAGCCCGAAGCCTTGGTGCACTTCTTCACGTCATCGACCGTGAACAGGCCCTTTTCCTTGATCGCCTGCACGATGGTGCCCTTGGTGATGCCGTTGCAGCCGCAGACTTCGTCGCTATCGGCCATCGCGGCGGCCTTGTTGTGGCCCTGGTGCCCGGTATCGCCAACTTCCGATTCGCCGAACATCAGCCGGTCGCGAAGCTCGTGGATCGCCTTGCCTTCGCGGATCAGTTTGAAGTACCACGCGCCGTCGGCGGTATCGCCGTACAGGCAGGCGCCGACCAGCTTGTCGCCCTGCACCACCAGGCGCTTGTAAACGCCGCCGTACGGATCGGAGAGGATAATGTCCTCGGTATCGTCGCCGCCCATGAAGTTGCCGGCAGAAAACAGATCGATGCCGGTGACCTTCAGCTTGGTCGAGAGGATCGAACCCTTGTAGGTACCGATGCCGTAGCTGGCCAGATGGTTGGCCGCGACCTTGGCCATTTCGAACAGCGGCGCGACGAGGCCGTAGGCAACGCCACGGTGGTTCACGCATTCGCCGATCGCGTAGATCTTCGGATCGAACGTTTGCAGCGTGTCGTTGACCACGATGCCGCGGTTGCAGTGCAAGCCGGCCGATTCGGCCAGCTCGTAATTCGGGCGGATGCCGACAGCCATCACCACCAGATCGGCCGGAATCGCCTCGCCATCCTTGAACTTTACGCTCGCCACGCGGCCCGATTCACCCGCCACCAATTCGGCGGTCTGTTTCATCAGCAGGAACTTGAGCCCGCGATCTTCGAGCGACTTTTGCAGCAGCTTGCCGGCGGTCTTGTCGAGTTGGCGCTCCAGCAGCCACTCGCCCAGATGCACGACGGTCACGTCCATGCCGCGCAGCATCAGGCCGTTGGCCGCTTCCAGACCCAGCAGGCCGCCGCCGATCACAACCGCGTGCTTGTGCACCTTGGCCGCCTCGATCATCTGTTCGGTATCGTAGATGTCGCGGTAGGTGATCACGCCCGGCAGGTCCTTGCCCGGCACCGGCAGGATGAACGGGTTGGAGCCGGTGGCGAGCAGCAAACGGTCGTATGGCGCTTCGGTGCCATCTTCGGCAATCACCTTGCGGTTCACGCGGTCGATCTTCACCACCTTCTTGTTCAGGTGCAGCGTGATGTTGTGCTCGGCGTACCAGTCCAGATCGTTCAGGATGATGTCCTGCACGGTCTGCTCGCCGGCCAGCACCGGCGAGAGCAGGATGCGGTTGTAGTTTGGATGAGGTTCGGCGCCGAAGACGGTCACGTCGTACATGTCGGGCTTGAGCTTGTACAGCTCTTCCAATGTCCGCACCCCGGCCATGCCGTTGCCGATCAAGACTAATTTGGGCTTTTGCATCGGTATCTCCTGGTTCTGCTCTCCTGCCGATCTTTGCCGGCAGGGATAAAAAAAGCGCCCGGGGTGCAATCTTTCGATCCACCACGGACGCCTTTGTCCTGTTTGAAGATGCCACCCGCCGTTGGGTTGACCTTCGATGTCTGCAGCGCCATTGCCGCAGGATTTGTTTAATCTGAAGCAAACCTTGTGCCAGATAATGATTCTCAATTGAATCAATATCTTGGCGGACCGTCTCTCGCAGCGCCTGGATCTGGCGCACTGTGGCAGGGCGTGAATGCACTGAGGCGGGGCATGGTGGAGCGCGGTGCGATGGCTGTTGGAATATCACTAAACGCCGGAAGGCGCTTCGCTTTTCCGGCCTACACGGATCTGCGTGTTTATCCCTTGAGCAACGCGTAACCCGGCGTAGGTTGGATAAGCCGAAGGCGCCATCCGACAATTGATTTGGGGGTAAAAACATTGAGCGCCGGAAGGCGCTTCGCTTGTCCGGCCTGCACGGATCTGCGTGTTTATCCCTTGAGCAGCAACAGATACAGCAGCACCAGATCCAGCACGATCGCAATCAACGCCAGGTATTGCCAGAACTTCAGCGGTTCGCGCTCGATCAGCGGCACATGGCGCCGCGCAACCGGATCGCGCTCACCCATTTCCAGCGCATGCACGAACTCCTCGGCAGTCTCGAAACGCTGTGCCGGATCGCGCGCCACAGCTTTCAGCAGCAGGTTTTCCAGCCAGGCCGGCAAATCCGGGCGGTGGCGGGTGGGCGGGATCGGCTCGCCAAATCGCGGGCGCTGGAAGGCTTCAATTTCGCCGTAGGGGTAATGCCCGGTAAACAGCCAGTAGAGCGTGACACCGGCGGCATACAGATCGGATTGCGCGCTGGCTGGCTGGCCGGCAAAAAGTTCGGGCGCCATGAAGCTCGGCGTTCCCGGTTGCGTGGTCGCGCCGTCGTCGGTCAGCCCCGGGCAGCAGGCCGCGCCGAAGTCGAGCAGGCGCAGGCGGCCATCGTCGGCCAGGTGGATATTCTCGGGCTTGATATCGCGGTGCAGCACATTCTTGCGGTGCAAGAGCCCCAACGCACGCAGCAATCGCAAGCCGATCTGCACGCCGGACGGCACGCTCCAGGCCTCCTTGCGCGCATGGCGCGCGGCGAGCGTCGCCCCTTCGTATTCGCGGATCAGCAAATAGAGATGGCTGCGCTCGCTGTGTTGGCCGATCTCGGGGAAATAATGGCTGGCCATGCGGCCAAGCAGCCATTCCTCGACCATCAGCGCCTGGCGCGCCAATTCGTCGTCTTCGGAGCGCGGCGGCAGCGTTTTCAGGAGCCAGCGCTCGCCTGCCGCACTGTGCACGCGGTATAGCAGACTGCCGCGCGCTTCGTGCAGGATGCCGTCGATGGTCAGGTCGTCGAGCGTGTCGCCGCTTTTTAGTTTGGGCGGCAGCGGCAACGCGGCCATGCTGGCGAAATCGTCTTCCAGCGCACGATCGGGCAAGCCGGCGATGTCGACCACGATCGCGGTGGCGTTGTCCTCGCCGCCGGCGGCCAGCGCATTGCGGATCAGCGCCTCGCTGGCGGCTTGAGGATCGGGGAAATCGCCCAGCAACTGGCGCAGGACGGCATCGCCGAGCGGCTGCCACACGCCGTCACAAGCCAGCAGAAAACGGTCGCCCACCTGCAACTCGCCGTCGGCAAAATCGGGCACCAGATGCGCATCGAGCCCGACCGCACGCTTCAACACATGCTGCCAGCCGGGCTGGGTCCAGTTGTGGTCGACGCTGAGCTGGCGCAATTCGCCCCCGCGCAGCAGATAGACGCGGGTATCGCCGACGCTGGCCAGCGTAAATCGGTGGCCGCGCAACGCTAGCACCGCGATTGTGGTCAGCAGCGGTTGATGCAGCTGCGCGCGCAACCAGCGGTTTTGCGCGGCGAGCAAGCCCTGCAGCGTTTGCGTAGCCGACCAGGTGGCCGGCGCGGCATAGTAATCGGCGGCCAGCGCACGCACCGTGCTCCTGGCCGCCAGTTCGCCGTCGGCGCAATCGCTCACGCCGTCGGCGAGCAGGAACAGCGCGCCCAGGCTCGCCGGCAAAGGCGGGGCAGGCTGGATCGCCTGCCAGGCATCTTCGTTGCGGCGTTTCTGGCCGGGGTGGCTGTGGCCGCCCCAGTGAATGGTCTGGGTGCTCATAACCTCAGATTAGACCCGCGCCGTGGTGACGGTCGCCGAACCCCAGGTCGTGCGCCAGCGGTGCTTCACCCGCGCCAGTCCCACCCAGGCAAACAGCGCCAGCCCTGCGAACACCCACAAGCCCAGCTGGTAGCTGCCGGTGTGCTGCTTCACCATGCCCAGCCCTGCCGCGAGCAGGAAGCCGCCAATGCCGCCGGCCATGCCGATCAGGCCGGTCATCACGCCGATTTCCTTGGCAAAGCGCTGCGGCACCAGCTGGAACACCGACCCATTGCCCGCGCCCAGCGCCAGCATCGCGCCGATGAAGAGCACGATGGTCAGCAGCGCGCCCAGACCGATACCCACGCCGGCAATACAGACAGCCGCGACCGTATACATCACCAGCAGGCTCTTGATCCCGCCGATGCGGTCGGCAATCATGCCGCCGACGGGGCGCATCACCGAACCGGCCAGCACGCAGGCGGCGGTGGCGAAACCGGCCATTTTCGGCGCCATGCCGAACTGGTCGTGGAAAAAGCTCGGCAGCGAACTCGCCAGTCCGAGGAAACCGCCGAAAGTCACGCAATAGAAGAACATGAACCACCAGGCATCGGCATCGCCGAGCGCCTTCAGGTACTGGTTCAGCGATTTGGCCGGCGGCGCATTGGGCGCATCCTTGGCCCATACCAGGAAAACCAGGAAAGCCACACCGAGCGGAATCAGCGACATGCCGAACACGTTCTGCCAGCCCCAGCCGATCGCCAGCGCCGGGGCGAATAGCGCGGCGAACACCGTGCCCGAATTGCCCGCGCCGGCAATGCCGAGCGCCTTGCCCTGATGCTCGGGCGGATACCAGCGCGAAGCCAGCGGCAAGGCAATGGCAAACGCCGCACCCGCCACGCCCAGACACAAACCGAGCAACAACACCTGACCATAGCTGTGCACGCCGATCTGCCAGGCGGCAGCCAGCCCCACCAGCACGATGGCCTGCGCGATCAAGCCGGCCTTTTTCGGGCCTATCCGGTCGACCAGCATGCCGAACAGCAGGCGCAGCACCGCGCCGGCCAGCGTCGGCGTGGCCACCATCATGCCGCGTTGCTGGGCGTCCAGATGCAGGTCGGTGGCGATCAGCACGGCCAGCGGCCCAAGCAGATACCAGACCATAAAGCTCAGGTCGAAATACAGGAAGGCAGACAGCAGAGTGGGGGAATGCCCGGCCTGCCAGAAGCTCTTGTTCATCGTGTTCTCCAGAATGCAAAAAGGCGCCGGAACGCTTGTGCGAAACAAGCATCCAGACGCCTTTGTCTTTGAATCGTGCACCTCTCGCGGGCACACAAAGCGCAAGCCCGACTTTGGACTCACTTGGCTCGATTCAAAGCAAACCTCGTGCCAGAGATTGAGAATTGTTTGCAATGCATTGCGGCCCACCCAGCTCAGAACGGCGCGCTGCAGGGTCAAACACGCATTTCCACCCGAATGGAATGCAACAGCAAGCGATGACCGATCCCACCGCAAACGGTACCCGCAATACCTGCAGGCAAAAAAATGCCCCTCGGGGACGGAGGGGCCTGCACCAAAACGGTACCAAACAGGTGGATTTGCACCACGCCCGCTCGAAAGCGGTGGATCCAATCACCCCACGAAAATTTGAAAGGCAGCTCCTTTGACCCACGCGGTGAAATTCATACCTTGCAACGCAATTGCTTGGGGCAGATCCCGAAACAGCGCCGGAACGCGGTCGAGAAATTGCCCTGGCTGGTATACCCCGCCACCTCGGCCGCCTGCGCCACGCTGATGCCGTCCTGCTCCAGCAGGCGCGCCGCGCGCCGCAGGCGGGATTCGCGCAGGTAATCGAAAATCGTCTGGCCATAGGCCTGGCGAAACCATTGCTGCAGGGTATTGGCGTTGCAGCCGGCATACTGCGCGATCGCCGGCAAATCGAGCCGGTCGGCCTCGCCGCTGTCGAGAAAAGCCTTCAACCGGCTCACCCGGCGGAATTCATCCGGGCGCAGGCCGGCGGTTCCGGTCTGGTCGAGATCGAGGAAATCGAGGGCCTCGGTCACGAGTTCCAGCGCCTTGCTCTCGATCTGGAGTTGCTGCAGCGGACAAGGCTCGCCGCCATAGCGCAGCAGCTGATTGGCGAGCGTAGCCGTCCGCGCCGAGGGCTGCCAGGATCGACACGCCGGATGCCACGCCCAGCCGGTCTGCGAACCTGCCCGCAGCAAGCCGGCTTCTTCCAGCCATGCGGGCATCAGCACCAGCCCCAGCAGGCGCTCGCAGGTTTGCGCCCGGGCCCGGCGCACCAAGGAGGCGGGCGCTGTCAGCGCGCACACGGCACCCGCGCAGCCGGCGGCATCGGGCAACAAGCGTACGCCATCGAGCGTGAGTTCGGCGCAGCCCTGCAAGCGCAGCATAATCCGGATGCCGGGCGGCAATAACGCCTGGCAAGTCATGTCCTGCAAATGGATCCAGTCTGCGCTGTAGAGGTAAAAGCCGGGGCGGATCCGGAACAGCGCCATCCGCCCCTGCATCAGCGCCGTGTCGTCATCCGCTCCGGCGCCCGCCAGGCAGTAATCTCCAAACGCAGGTTGCCAGCGTGCGTTGATCGTTTTGGCACTCAGCAAGGCGATGTCGGATGCGGCAGGCATCACGTCACCGGCCTGCCGCCGGCGGCAAATCGGCATGGTCAAACTCGGCCGGTGCTTCGTGCCCGGGATCGAAACGGATATAGAACTCGCCCTGGGGGCGGACAAAGCGCACCCGCGACTGGCCGTCCGCCACGCCCTTTTGCAGGATTTCGTCGGCATAGCTATAAACGCGCACTTCCATTCCCGGCGCGGCCGAACCATCGCTGAAACCCGGCGAGCAGACGATCTCGCGCCCGTCCATCCGGCAATCGAGCATCGGCGTGTGCGCCTGCGCTGCCCCGGCGACGAGCCCCGCCAACAAGGCCGCGCCCAGCAGTGCCGGCCTCATTGCCCCTGCGCCTCGAAACTCAGGTAGAACAGCGCCGATTCGGCATCGATCAATGGATTGGTGCTGGTCGTCTCGACCGATACGGTCAAGAGATACGGGCCCATCTGCGTGGGAACGAAGCGGATTTCGCCGGCCGCATCGGTCTTCAGCACGGTCTGGCGCCGCTCGTTGCGGTAGTAGGTGCCATGCGGCACCAGCTCGGCCTCGGCGCCCGCCAGCGGCTTGCCGTCGCGCGTCAGGCGGAAGACCGCCGCTTCGCCGACCACGATATCGGCCGGATGGGTGACCGGCAGCAGCTCGAGGCCCTGGCCGGTCGGTGTCAGCAAGGCGCGGGTCGGTGCCTTGCGCGTGACATAAAACCGGCTGACGATGTTATAGGCCGTGGTTTTCACCTCGCGCGCGCCGGCCGGAATCTGGCTCTGCAATTCCTGCCTGGTGCCGAGCATACGCCGCACCGTGTTGCGCGCGCCCTGCTGGTAAGTCGTGACATGGCGCGTGGGCAGGCGCAGCTCGGCGAGATAAGTGCCCTGCTCGCCCAGTTGCAGATCGAACACCGAGCGGCGCTGGCCCCGGCTCACGCTGGCGGACGGCAGGCGCTCGCCCTTCGGGTTGAAGAGCCGCAACGTATCGAGCCCGATCGGGCCGTCCGGATGGAACACGCTGTGCGAGACGCTGGCGTCGACGGTGATCCACCATGGCTCGTCCGACGACACATTGAATTCGGACGGCAGCATCCACACCGGATGCGCCTGTGCCCAGCTCGCGGCGGTCAGCGCCAGCACGGCGCATGCATATCGAATCAAGTGTTTCATGGCTGGGCTCCGGTCTGGATCTGCACCGGGCCGATTTCCTCGGCCGCGGGGTGGGTATAGCGCTGGGCAGTCTTGCCCAGCTCGATCGGGATGCTGATCAGACTGCGGTTGCCGTGCTCGCGCGCGGCTTCCAGCTGCACCACGTATTTTCCGGGCGGCACCGGCTGGCCGGCGCGATTGCGGCCGTTCCACACCACCTGATAACCGCCGGGCTGGCGCGTGGCGCCGGCCACGGCATCGAGCGCGTAATCGCCGCTGCGGCCGATCTTGCGCCACCAGCGCGGCAAGTCCTTGAGCCAGTCGGTCTGCCGATGCCAAACCACCAGCGTCTGCACAGGCTCGCCAGTGGATGTTTCGACCCAGACCGCCACATAGGGCCGGGCGTAGAGGCTGCCCTCCTTGGCCGGCAGATCAAAGCGCACGCTGACATCGGCCTGCGCCAACGCGGCGAATCCCAGCAGCCAGGCCGCCATGCTCCATTGCATTCGTTTCAACACGTATTTCCCCAGCCAATTTTCAGATTGCGAACCAGTGCAGCCCAAGCAGCAGCACGCCGCCCGCGGCCGCCAGACCGAGCAGGCGGGTGCGGCGCTTGCGCTGCGGAACCACCAGATAAAGCCCGCTCAGCGTGAACAACAGCATGAGCACGGCGAAAAAATCGATGAAGCCGCGCCACAGCGCCGGGCTGTAGCGCCCCATGTGCAGATCGTTCAGCGTGGCGAAAAACCCCTTGCGGTGGTTTTCGATGACCGCGACGCCTTCATTCACGCGCACTTCGGCCAGCACGTAGCCGCCCGCTCGCTTGGCATCGATCAGCATCACGCCGTCGTCGGACCAGTCATAACGCAGCTCGATGCCGGTGAGATCCTGAGTTTTTTCCAGCCAGCGCCAGGCCTCGCGCCCCATCTGTTGCGGGTTTTTCTGCCAGCGCTCGCCGGCTGCCAGCTCGGCCGGCAGCACGACTTCCCGTACCTGCACCTGCGGCGCGGCAGGCAGCCATTCGCGGTGGTTCAGCGTCAGCCCCGTCAGGGTGAAAAACAGCATGGCCGCCAGCATGAACAGCGAGCAGTACACATGCACCGGCCGCATCCAGCGCGCCAGCACGGCCTGTTTCGAGCCAGATTTCATTAACGATGCCAGGTGCGTTCAAGACCGGGCCGACTGTACTTGTTAATGAGAATCATTGTCAATTGATCAAAATCAAAGAACCGCCCGGTTCGGCAAAGCCCCGATTCCGGCCCGCCAGAGCGCAGCCGAACCGCATTCCTGTGCTGTTTTTTGCGAAAAGAATTTTTTTGTTTGTGCGCGCCATTCATTCGCGCAAACGCCCGGTTTCTGGCTTGCCCGGAAAAATCTTCCCGGCTAATCTTGCCGACCAATGAGAATCAATCTCATCTGCAACAGGCAACTGTACTGCAAACCGCCCGCTGCATACCGATAAAAACGAGGGAGTTCTAATCATGTCCACACGCCGCCTTGTCCGCGTGCCATTTGCCGCGAGGCCACTCGCCATCCTGCTCGGCGCCAGTCTGATCGCAGGTACTGCCCATGCTGCCGATACCACTGAAACCACGCTCGAAACCCTGGTCGTCACCGCTTCGGCCCAGGCACAGGCGCTGAAAGATGCGCCGGCCAGCATCAGCGTGATCAGCGCCGAAGATCTGCAGAAAAAACCGGTCAGCGATCTGACCCAGATTCTGTCGACCGTGGAAGGCGTTACGCTCAAGGGTTCGGGCAACCAGCGCACCGTGCAGATTCGCGGGCTGGACAGCGCCTACGTGCTGCTCCTGATCGACGGCAAGCGCGTCGACAGCACCTCGGCGGTGTTCCGCGGCAACGATTACGACACCGGCTGGGTGCCGGTCGATGGCATCGAGCGCATCGAAGTCGTGCGCGGACCGATGTCCTCGCTGTATGGCTCGGATGCGATGGGCGGCGTGATCAACATCATCACGCGCAAGGTCGGCAAGACCTGGCAAGGTTCGGTGACCGGCGAATACACCTACCAGGAAAACCGCGATGCGGGCGACAGCTATCGCACCGGCTTCTATGTGGCCGGCCCGCTGATCGCCGATACGCTGGGGCTGAAGCTCTACGGCAGCTACGATCACCGCGAAGCCGACGGCAGCGTCAACCCTTCCGCCCAGGCCGGCTTCCCGGACAACCGCAACAAGTCGGTCAATGCCACGCTGAACTGGGCGCCCGCCGGCAACCAGGATATCGAGCTCGACGTGGGCAGCAGCCAGCGCAACCACAGCGACCAGCAGATCGAACGCAAGGCGATTTCGGTCGCGCACAAGGGCCGCTGGGGTTTTGGCAACACCGAAATCAAGCTCGCCGCCGACCAGATCGAGAACCTGACCGGCAATGTGTCCGGCGCGATCAACCCGAGCAAGGCCACCAACGCCAGCCTCGACGGCAAGATTTCGCTGCCGGTCGATTTCCTGCGCGAACAGTTGCTGACTTTCGGCGCAGAAACGCGTTACCAGAAGTTGGAAGACCCGGCCAATCTCTCCGGCTGGCCCGGCTCGACCAGTTACGGCCAGGACCCGACCACGTCGGTCAGCCAGTATGCGCTGTTCGTCGAGGATGAAATCAGCCTGCGGGACAACCTGAAGCTGACGCTGGGCAACCGCATGGACCACCACGAGAACTTCGGTGCCCACCACAGCCCGCGTGCCTACCTGGTCTACCACGCCACCGAGGGGCTGACCTTCAAGGGCGGCTGGGCCAAGGCGTTTCGCGCGCCCACGCTGTTGCAGAACAGCCCGAACTGGGGTTCGGTTTCTTGCGGCAGCGCCACCACCGGCTGCTTCATCATCGGCTCGAAAGATCTGAAGCCCGAAACCAGCACCAGCGAGGAACTCGGCGTGCAGTACGATGCGCGCGCCTGGTCGGCCGGCGCCACCGTGTTCCGCAACGATATCAAGGACATGATCGACATCACCAGCCGCACCAGCAACAAGACGCTGGCCCCGACCTACTCCAACTTCGTCGGCTTCCTGACCGATGGCCGCCCGGTATTCAAGTACCAGAATATCAACAAGGTGCGCACCAAGGGCGTCGAGCTGGCCTTCTCGGCCAAGCTCGGCAAGGAGGTTTCCTGGCTCAACAACTACACCTATCTGGATGCCACCAACCTGAGCGGCAGCAAGCCGTTGCCGCTGGTCTACCGCCCGCGCCACAGCGCCAACAGCACGCTCGACTGGCAGTTCAACGAAAAACTCGCGCTGGCGCTGACCGGCAAACTCACCGGCGAGCAATACATCAGCGTCCCGAGTTCCGGCACCAACCTGGTCAAGAAAGGCGGCTACGTCAGCTTTGACGTGAGCAGCAGTTACGACCTCCAGAAAAACATCACCGTCCGCGCCGGCGTGCTGAACATCACCGACAAGACGATCGAGCGCGCCAACAGTTCGGATTACAACGAGGACGGCCGTCGTTACTACCTGGCGCTGACCACCCGCTTCTGACCGTTCCCGCCCCCGACCCGCCCGGCATTTACCGGCGCGGGTCTTCCTTTCCCGGAGTTCTGCCATGACACGCTTCCCGAACTGGGTCCGCATCCTGCTGCCCGCCCTGCTGGCCCTCGCCCCCCTCTCGGTTCGCGCCGGCGATACGCCGCGCCCGTATGCCCTGCCACAAACCGAGGTGTACGACACCCAAGCCGTCAGCAATGGCCAGCCTTACCGCATCTATATCGCCCGGCCCGCACAGCCGGCGCCGCCCAAGGGCTACCCGGTGATCTATGCGCTCGATGGCAATGCCACGTTCGCCACGCTGGCGCAGACGGTGAGCCTGCAAACCCGCCCGCCGCACGGCTTTGGCCCGGCCATCGTGGTCGGCATCGGCTACCCGACCGACGAGCCGTTCGATACCGACCGCCGCTACCTGGACCTCACGCCGCCGACACCGGCGCACTACCTGCCCACCAAGGGCGGCAAGACACCGTCGGCCGTGGGCGGTGCTGGCACCTTCCTCGCGTTCATCCAGAACGAGCTCAAGCCGCAGATCGAAGCGCGCTTTCCCGTCGACCGCCAGCGCCAGGCGCTGACCGGCCATTCGCTCGGCGGGCGCTTCGTGCTGCAGGTGCTGTTCCAGCAGCCGCAAGCCTTCCGCTATTACATCGCCAGCAGCCCCTCGCTGTGGTGGGGAAACCAGTCGACCCTGGCCGATGAAAAAGCCTTCCCGGCAAAGCTGGCGGCGCTCGCGATCAAGCCCGAGTTGCGGATCATCGTCGGCGCGGACGAAAAAAACCACATGGTGGAAGACGCGCGTGCGATAGCGGAACGCCTGCAACCCTTGCGCGCACAGGGCTTGCGCAGCGACTTCTGGCTCATGCCCGGCGAAAACCACATCTCGGTGCTGCCGCAAACGCTCAACCACAGCGTGCGCTTCGTGCTCGACAGCGCGCCCTGACCTTTTCACTCCTTTGTTAACCCACCCACTCAACACCAGGTATACCCATGCAATATCCTTCAATCACCCTCTGCAAAAAATCCCTGATCGGTCTTGCCGTCGCCTCGCTGTTCCAGCCAGGCCTGGCACTGGCCGCCGACGCCACGCTGCCCGAAGTGCAGGTCACGGCACAAAGCCAGACCGAATCGGGCATCACCATCGACGCCGACAAGCTGGAACGCAAGGCCGCGCGCGATGTGCGCGATGTTTTCCAGGATGAACTGGGCGTGAACGTCGGCGGTGGCGGACTATCCAGCGCGCAGAAAATCTACGTGCGCGGCATCGAGGACACGATGCTCGGCAAGACGCTCGATGGCGCGAGCCAGGGTGGCAACGTGTTCCACCATCAGGGCCGCATGCTGGTCGACCCGGACCTGATCAAGTCGGTCGAAATCGACAAGGGCGCCGCGCTGCCGAGCAGCGGTCCGGGCGCGCTGGCCGGCGCGATCCGCATGACCACCAAGGATGCCGGCGATCTGCTGGAAGCCGGGGAAAAGGTCGGCGGCATCCTCAGCGGCGAATATTCCAGCAACAAGGGCTGGAAAGCCGGTGCCACCGCCTACGCCAAGCCGCTGGAAGCCTTTGATTTCCTGGTTTCCGGCAGCCGGCAGGAAAAGGAGAACTACAAGGACGGCAGCGGACATGAATACGCCAATACCGCCAGCACGCAGGACAGCCTGCTGGCCAAGCTGAACTGGCGTCCTTTCGACGGCCACAGCCTCTCGCTCGGTTACAACACCTTGCAGGACGAGGGCCTGCGCTTCCTGCGCAACAACATGACCCTTTTCTCGCGCAGCCTCGCGCCGATGGAGCAGGAACTGGACCAGGACAACTTCACCGCCACCTACCGCTACGACGGCCGTGCCGGCGGCCCGGCTGCCGAAGTGGTCGCCTACCGCAACAAGACCACCAACTGGCGCACCAACAACGGCGCTTTTGCCATGACCGGCTCGCCGGATGACTGGCGCTGGGGCGAGGAAGTCGAGGGGCGCGGGGTGAACACCAAGCTCACCTCCAAGATCGGCGAGGCGGAAATCCGCTACGGCCTGAACTACCAGACCCAGGAAGCCCGCACGCTGAACGCGTACAAGCTGACCAGCGCCAGCGGCCGGGAGGAATCCGACGTGAAGGGCCTGTTCGTCGAGGGCACATTGCCGCTGTGGCAACGCCTGAGCGTCACCGCCGGCACCCGATATGACCGTTACGATTACGACGACAGCCTGGGTCAAAGCTTCAGCAGCAGCGGCTTCAGCCCGAGCGCCAAGCTGAACTGGCAGGCCACCGATGCGCTCGGCTTCTACACCGGCGCATCGCGCACCGTGCGCGGCGTCGGCCTGATGGAATCGTTCATGCTGCACCTGGGCTCGGCGCGGCCCAACGCCAGCGATCTGAAAGAAGAAACCGCGCGCAATATCGAGCTGGGCTTCAACTATGCCAGCGGGCCGTTCAGCCTCAAGGGTTCGGTGTTTCATCTGACCATCGACGATTACATCGATATCAATTCGTCCAGCGTGCGCGACAATCTGGGCAAGGTCGTCTCCAAGGGCTACGAGCTGAGCGGCGCCTGGCAAAGCGGGCCATTCCGGATCAATGCCGGCGTGGCGCACAGCAAGCCCGAGCTCAACGGCCGGGCGTTGTCCGATGGCGACATGAACCTGGGCGTGGCCACCGGGCGCACCTGGAGCGCCGGGCTGTCCTACTCGCCCACGGCCCAGATCGAGCTGGGCTGGAACAGCCGTTTTGTCGAATCGGTGGAATACACGGTGGCCAACAGCAGCAACGTGAAGGGCAGCAAGGCCGGTTATGGCATCCACGACCTGTATGCCAACTGGGATCCGCAGGGCAAGAAAGGTCCGCGCCTGACCTTCAGCATCCGCAATCTGTTCGACAAATACTATTACGACCAAAGCTCGTTCTACGCCAGCGGCACCACCAGCAACGTGCTGGGTTATGCCGAACCGGGGCGCGAATTGCGCGTGCAGGCCAGCTGGAAGTTCTGATTTCCTGTCGTTCTCTGCCTGAAAAAAAGCCGCTGCCAGATTCCTCGGGCAGCGGCTTTTTCATGCGTGGCGCTCAGGCTGCGGCAGCGGGCCTCGCATGACGCTGATAGAGGAAATCCAGCACCGCCTTGCGCGCCGCGACGTAATCCGGATCATCGGCCAGCTCCAGGCGTTTGCGCGGACGCGGAATCGGCACGTCGAGGATTTCTCCCACCGTCGCCGCCGGGCCGTTGGTCATCATCACGATGCGGTCCGACAGCAGCACGGCTTCGTCGACATCATGCGTGACCATGACCACGGTGGAGCCGGTTTCGCCGACGATGCGGATCAGTTCGTCCTGCAGGTGCGCACGGGTCAGTGCATCGAGCGCACCGAAAGGCTCGTCCATCAGCAGCACCTTGGGTTCCATCGCCAGCGCACGGGCGATGCCGACGCGCTGCTTCATGCCGCCGGAGACTTCGTTCGGCCGCTTGTCCGCGGCATGGGCCAGCCCGACGAGTTCCAGCGCAGCATGCGTGCGTTGCTTCAAGCGCTCCTTGCCTTCTTTCTTGCCGAAGACCTGCTCGACCGCGAGGTAGATGTTGCCGAAGCAGGTCAGCCACGGAAGCAGGCTGTGGTTCTGGAACACCACCGAGCGCTCCGGTCCCGGGCCGGCGATCTCGCGGCCGTTGCAGATCAGCGTGCCGCTGGAGGCATCGAGCAGGCCGGCGATCAGGTTGAGCACGGTGGATTTGCCGCAGCCCGAATGGCCGATGATCGAAACGAACTCGCCCTTCTTGATCGAGAGGTTTACATCCTGCACGGCCAGGAAGACGCCTTTCTTGGTGGCAAAGGCCTTGTTGACCCGGCTGAGTTCGACAAAACGGGTGTCGTGCAATTGGCTGACAGTGGCGGCGTTCATGATGAGCCCCTCATTGGTAATCGAAGAAGCTGGCAAGCTTGATCAGCGCTTGCTCCAGCAGCAGGCCGACAATGCCGACCACAAAAATGGCGATGATGATGTGCGCCACGTTCAGGTTGTTCCATTCATCCCAGACCCAGAAGCCGATCCCGACCCCGCCGGTGAGCATTTCCGCGGCGACGATCACCAGCCAGGCCACGCCGATCGACAGGCGGATGCCAGTCAAGAGGTGCGGCAGCACGGCCGGGAACAGCACCTTGGTGATGATCTTGCTTTCCGACAGGTTGAGCACGCGTGCCACGTTCAGGTAATCCTGCGGCACCTGCGATACGCCGGCGGCGGTGTTGAGGATGATCGGCCAGATGCTGGAGATGAAAATCACCCAGATCGAAGCCGGATTGGCCGATTTGAACACCAGCAGGCCGATCGGCAGCCAGGCCAAGGGCGAGACCGGGCGCAGCAGGCTGATGATCGGCGCGAGCATGGCGGCGATAAACTTGAAGCGGCCGATGATGAAGCCTGCCGGAATGCCGATCAGCGCCGCCAAGCCAAAGCCCAGCCCCACGCGCTGGAGCGAGCTCAGGATATTCCAGCCGATGCCCTGGTCATTCGGGCCGTTGACATAGAACGGTTTGGAAAACAGCGCGACAGCGGCATCCCACACCGGCAGCGGGCCGGGGATGGCCTTGTTTTGCAGCGAGACGGCCTGCCAGATGGCGGCAAAAACCAGCAGGCCCAGGACCGGTGGCACCACGGCCATGATCCACTCACGGACGCGGGCCAGGCGGGCTTCACGCAGCATCGCGGCAGGAACGGCCTCGACCGCACGCATTACCTGGGTTTCGATGATGGGTTTCATCATAGTATCTCCGTATTATTTGACGGACAGGCGGGCAGGCTGGCCTGCCCGCCGTTCCTTCGATCAAGCCTTGATCTTGAATCCTGCTGCGTACTTGGCCGGGTCCTTGCCATCCCAGACCACGCCGTCGATCAGGGTGCTCTTGCGCATCGGGTCTTTCGGCACGGCGATCTTCAGCGCGCTGGCGGCCTGGGTATAGAGATCGATCTTGTTGACCTGCTTGGCCACGGCCAGATAGTCGGGATCGGTCTTCAGCATGCCCCAGCGCTTGTGCTGGGTGAGGAACCACATGCCGTCGGAAAGATAGGGGAAGGTCACCTTGCCGTCGTTGAAGAATTTCATGTAGTTCGGGTCTTCCCACTTCTTGCCCAGACCATTCTCGTAATGCCCGAGGAAGCGGCCTTCGATCACGTCGACCGGCGCGTTGACGTAGGATTTCTCGGCGATCAGCGCGGCAACCTTCTTGCGGTTGGCCGTCGCGTCGATAAAGCGGCAGGCTTCCAGGATCGCCATGATCAGCGCGCGGCTGGTGTTCGGATATTTCTTGGTGAATTCGTCGGTGGTCGCCAGCACCTTTTCCGGGTGGTCGGTCCAGATTTCCTGGCTGGTGACTGCGGTGAAGCCGATGTTTTCGCTGATCGCGCGCGCGTTCCACGGCTCGCCCACGCAGTAGCCTTCCATGTTGTCGACCTTCATGTTGGCGACCATCTGCGGCGGCGGCACCACGATGACTTTCACCTCGGAAACCGGATTCACGCCGATGCTGGCCAGCCAGTAGTTGAGCCACATCGCATGCGTGCCGGTCGGGAAAGTCTGTGCAAAGGTGTATTCCTTGGGCTCGGCCTTGATCAGCTTGGCGAGGCTGGCGCCATCGGTGACTTTTTTCTTGTCGCGCAGATCGTTGGAAAGCGTGATCGCCTGGCCGTTGTTGTTCAGCGTCAGCAGCACCGCCATGTCTTTCTTCGGCCCGCCGATCCCCATCTGCACGCCGTAGATCAGGCCATACAGCACATGCGCCGCATCGAGTTCGCCGTTGACCAGCTTGTCGCGGATGCCAGCCCAGGAAGCTTCCTTGGAAAGGGTGATGTTGAGGCCGTATTTCTTGTCGAACCCCATCGCCACGGCCACGACCAGCGGCGCGCAATCGGTCAGCGGGATAAAGCCCAGCTTGAGATCCTTCTTTTCCGGCGCATCGCTCCCGGCGGCCCAGGCGCTGGAATGGCTGCCATCCGGCAAGCCCCACAGCAACGAACCGGCGCTGACCGCCAGCAGGGAAGATTTCAGAAAGTTGCGGCGCGCATTGCATTCCTCGGCACCGGGCTGATGTGGCATTTCGTTCATGATGGCGTCCCCTTTGAGCAAAATAAAAGGCGTCCGACCCCGCAATGCAGCGAGGAGGGACGCCTTTGTCCTTTTTCCGGATTACCGCCATTGGCAATCCGGAACCTTTGACTCCGTTGCCGCCGTTGGCACCGGGTTTGGCTCAATACTGAGCAAGGAGCGTGCCAATAGTTGATTCAACGCAAAATATCGCCCTGCAACGACAATCATTCGCACTCAGGCAACAAAGTTGCACTCGCATGGCGCAAAACGGGAGCAAATGGCACTGCGACGGGGCAAAACAAGAACAGGGGTGGCTGGCGCGGGTTGCGCCCTGGATTCTGGCTAACCGAGCAGCTTGCTGGCGTCGATCAGGTTGCGCGCAACTTCACCGATGCGCTGGCCGCGTTCCATCGCCGTCTTGCGCAACAGCTGGTAAGCGGCTTCTTCGGTCATGCCGCGCTTGTCGATCAGGATGCCCTTGGCCTTTTCCACCAGCTTGCGCTCGGCGAGCTGGCGCTCGGTGCTTTCAAGCTTGCTGCGCAACTGCTGCTCTTCCTGGAAACGCGTGATCGCCACATCGAGCAAGGGCTGCAGGCGCGACGGCGACAGCCCGTCGACCACGTAGGCCGTCACCCCGGCCTGAACCGCCGCCCGGATCACCGTCTGGTCGCGCTCCTCCGTGAACATCACGATCGGGCGCGGCGCGGCCGCATTCACCGCGCACAACTGCTCCAGCGCATCGCGCGAGGGCGATTCGGCATCGACGATGATCACGTCCGGCCGGTATTGCTCTACTGCCCGCGGCAGATCGATCGCCGCTTGTACCTCGGCCACGACCAGATAGCCTGCCGCGGTCAGCGATTCGGCCAGCCGGCCGGTATGCATCGGGGTGTCGTTGATGAGAAGGATGCGAGTCATATTCATTACCATATAGTACGCACTTTTCCCCAAGCAAGAAATGCACCCCGCAGCGATCGGCATAGGGGGAGCTCTGCACCGGGCGGTTCGAGAAGTTGAGCTTATGAGAGTCGGGGCACCCCGAGTCGATCAAAGCAGCCAATGGTCAGGCGCCGCCTGAACACAATTCGAGCTTGGCCTTCATGGTACGGATGCTGTAATGCAAAAAACGCAAGCGATCCCGCGTCTGATCAAGAAGCCCGGGCTTTTTGCTCAATCCGTTTCACCGGGGTAATTTTCGTGGCAGGATCAGGTTTTTATAATCCAGCCCTCCCGACGGAAAAAGCGCTTGCCGCGGCACAGCCCGGATTAAGCCTCACGGCTCGCCGGGTCAGGCTTCAAGGGGTGAGGTCGAATATACGTTAGCTGCTACAGAGAAGTAGGAAATGGAATTCTATAAAACTATATTTAATAGCGTTGGCTGGTTCATTCCTCCATACATCCCGATGGGAATCCTTAGCAAAATCGGGGGAGATATAAAGTCAAAAGGAGCCAACGTCAAGCAAACTGATTTAGAGCAGCATTTGGCATCCATATATAATGCCGAACACTTAGCTTCAATGGTTTGTGAGCGCTACCCCGTCACTCCTTACATTTCCGATTTCCAAGAAATAATCTCCGAGTCCGTAGAGGCTCACTTCTCTGGCTTGGGGCATGTTGCCGTTTCAGGCCTAATGCCAGTCATTGAAGGCGCTGGCAGAATGCTAGCCTACCGTAGAGGAGTCGAACACAAATACATTAAAGATACATTCTTAAATCTAGCTACTGAGTGTAAGAACAGATCAAAGAAAAATAACATCGGTGCAGTTAGTGAGATAGAGGCAATGATGGATTCCTTTATTGAGTTCTCTAAATCAAATCTATATATAAATTCAGAAAAATATCCCCAAGAAGACAATACAAATCGCAATGGCATATTGCATGGCGCATACTCGGACCAAGACTACGGGCAACCCATAAACTTCTACAAATCCATAGCCGCGGTAGACTTTCTATGCTTCATTTCTGCCTTTGATGCGGCAATATCTTGGTTCGCACCAGCAGCAACAAATCAATCAAATGCCTTGGCAAAGTATTATCGCCTTTGCATAGAGATTTACGTGCGCAAACCAGCAGCTAACAAGTCAATGCAGCCGACCCGCTAAAGCGGGCGGCTGTTTTCAAACGTTGGGCGTCTTCAGGAGATATCCGTGCCGACTAGCGAAAACAAAATTGTTTCAATGGCTGGACAGCCTATTTACAGACACAGCGAATCCACCGAGTGGCAACCGCCGCAGGGTGAGGAGTGTATTCAGGAAATCTCTGACCACATCGAAGCGCATCTTGGAAAAGTCGAAACTGTCTTTCATGAAATCGTTTCTGATACAGTTCACATTGATGTTCATTGGGTAAAGCCGAACAATCAATTTCCATTCGTTCGCTTTGTTACATCAGGAATGAGTGATTTGCCGATGGCTACGCCAGAGGGTGCAAGTGTTCCAAAATATTTGGAGCTAATGGTTTCGCTTCCACCTGATTGGAAAATCGACGAAGACTCGTTCAAAGATGAGTCGTGGTATTGGCCCGTTCGCCTGCTTAAGCAACTTGCTAGGCTCCCACACAAATACAACACTTGGCTGGGCTTCGGTCATACGGTTCCTAACGGTGACCCACCTGAACCTTACGCGCCAAACACGGCACTTTGTGGCTCGATTGTGTTGCCATCTGTTTCGGTCCCAGAAGGGTTTAACAAACTTTCGATCAATGCCGATAAGGAAATTTACTTTTATTCCGTGGTGCCGCTTTATGAAGAAGAAATGAACCTGAAGCTCCGGAAAGGGACAGACGAACTGCTGTCACTTATGGGTAAAAAGAACCTCAACGACGTTGTAAATATCAAGCGCATCAATGTTACAAAGAAGCGGTTCGGTTTTCTATGATCCAGACGCCGAGGGTGTTTTAAACGGCCGTAGGTGCGATTAGCGTTGCGTAATCGCACGCATCTTTGGCATACCATAATTTGGCGAATACGCTTTGCTATTCGCCCCTACGAGCTTATGAAACAACCCTCGCTCCTCTTGTTGCCATTTTTGCTAATGCTCGGGTGCTCAGGCGCCAGCACGAGTATCAGCGAGCAGATCACAAAGCAATTCAAGGCCAGCCAAACTGCACCAATTGATTTGTCTGCTGTTGGGCCGGCTTCGTGGGAGCGCGTCTGTATCCTGTCGCCATACTCAACCAACCAAAGTGCCGAGCAAGTTTTGGGCTTCAAGTGGGACGCGGAATCAAAGACATCCATCGCGGGGAGCGATGGAATTAACGTTTTGGTCTTCGTTCAAGAGCACCGCGTAGTTGCATATGCCGAACATCCGAGAAATTTGGGCGACTTCTCGAAACTTCAGCCACGTTGCTTGGTTCGCTCTCAGGCCATCGTTAATCGCGAGTCCGATGTTAGCGGCTGGGTCTTTCTTGTCGCAAGGTAAGCCCGGCAGGGTGTGCAAATCCTGATTTGCGCACGCCGAACAACGCTTCACTGGCCTCGTTGATCATTTGAACCGCCGATTCGGTGCGCAGCGCTACGCGTTTCACCCCCTACGCTTGCACTCGCAGGAGTGCGCCCCATGCCGGGCGCACGCGACAAAAAACCCGCCGGTTTGCACCAGGCGGGTTTTTGCGGGGCAGAAGCTTTGCTTATTCGGCAGCAGCAGCCTTGGCGCCGACGAGCATGGCAACAGCCAGATCGCCGCCACGCACCAGCGACATGATTTCAACGCCTTCCGGCAGCTTGATGTCGGACAGGTGAACCGAGGTGTTGCCCACGGCCAGATTGCCCAGATCCACTTCGATGAATTCCGGCAGCTTGGTCGCAACGCAACGCACCAGCACTTCGTTCAGGATGTGGCTGATCGAACCGCCTTGCAGCTTCACGCCCAGACCGGAATCGGCGTTGGTGAAGTGCAGCGGAACCTTCAGTTCCACCTTGGTGTTGTCGTCAACACGCTGGAAGTCGATATGCAGAATTTGTTGCTTGAACGGGTGGTATTGCACTGCGCGCAACAGCACTTGCTCGGCAGCGGCACCATCAACCACCAGCTTGACCAGCGCGGTATGGAAGGCTTCGTCTTGCAGGGTGTAGTACATGCTGTTGTGATCGAGGGTGATCACCAGCGGCTCTTTGTTGCCACCGTAAACGATCGCCGGGAGTTGGCCGGTCTTGCGCAGGCGGCGGCTCGCTCCGGTGCCCTGTGCTGCACGGCTCTGTGCTTGAATTTCAAAAGTCATTTTACTTAGCTCCAGATTGCGCGGTTTTCGCGCAGTAAAAAAGCACCGCCCGCGACCAGGCGATGCACCATCAGGCCGGCCGCAGAACGGCCAGCCGAAATTTCTCAGTCAACGAACAGCGAAGAAACCGATTCTTCGTTATTGATCCTGCGCATGGTCTCGGCCAGCAGGCCGGCGATCGATACGCAACGGATGCGCCCGGATGCCAGCGCGGCCTCGGACAGCGGAACCGTGTCGGTCACCACCACTTCATCCAGATCGGATTGCATGATGCGCTCGACCGCGGCACCGGAAAACACCGCATGGGTCGCATAAGCCAGCACGCGCTTGGCACCGAACTTCTTCAGCGCTTCGGCGGCCTTGCACAGCGTGTTGGCGGTATCGATCATGTCATCAACGATCAGGCAGGTGCGGTCTTTCACGTCACCGATGATGTGCATCACTTCGGAAACATTGGCCTTGGGGCGGCGCTTGTCGATGATCGCCATGTCCACACCGAGTTGCTTGGCCATGGCGCGGGCACGCAGCACGCCGCCGACGTCCGGGGAAACCACCATCAGGTCTTCGTATTGCTTGGCGCGCAGATCGGCCAGCAGCACCGGCGTGGAGTAGATGTTGTCCACGGGAATATCGAAGAAGCCCTGGATCTGGTCGGCATGCACATCGACGGTCAGCACGCGATCGACACCGGCCACCGTCAGCATGTTGGCCACCACCTTGGCCGAGATCGGCACGCGCGCCGAACGCGGGCGGCGATCCTGGCGGGCATAGCCGAAATAGGGAATCGCGGCGGTAATCCGACTGGCGGAAGCGCGTTTGAGCGCATCGACCATCAGCAGGATTTCCATCAGGTTGTCATTGGTCGGGGAGCAGGTGGATTGCAGAACGAAAACATCGCGGCCGCGAACGTTTTCGAGCAACTCAACCGTCACCTCGCCATCGGAAAAACGGCCCACCGTAGCGCGACCGAGAGAAATATCGAGGTGTTTGACGACACTTTCAGCAAGCCGCGGGTTAGCGTTGCCGGTGACGATCATTAGGTTGTCGTAAGCCATTTCCCAATCCTGAAAAAACGAAAAGCGTGTAATCGCCATTACACGCTTTTCTTTTGAATTTGGCAGGGGAGGAAGGATTCGAACCTTCGCATGTCGGAATCAAAATCCGATGCCTTAACCAACTTGGCGACTCCCCTAACGAACCTGCCAACATTAACCGCCGGCAAATCCTTGCAACGGGTGTTGACTCATGGCACTAGCCGTAAAACCGTGCCAGAAATCAGGAAGCCGGGATATTACACGAGCAGCATCTTCTTGTGAAGCGAATCGTGCAAAAACACAGCTACCGGAGCCGGTCATCCTTGCGGGAGCATAGTGGTTCAACCAGTTTATGCTCTCGGCAATCAAAGGATGCTGCCGGCACGCTACTGCTTCCAAGTCATTACGTGTGGAGGCAGTTGCGAGGCCGCGCACTGTAATAGGCGGCGTATCGCGTGTCAAGTCCGGATCGCGAAAAATGTCCGGCGTCGGCACATGAACCTGCGGATGGAGCACGGCAAACCAGCACTCGCCGGTCTCGATCGGCGTCATGATTTCGCCGATGCCTTCGACAAACGCGTTGCGGCCATAAATGAAAAACGGCACATCGGCGCCCAGCTGCAAACCCAGCGCCATCAGCTCGCTGCGCGGCAGCTCCAGCTTCCAGAGCCGGTTCAGCGCGAGCAGCACCGTCGCCGCATCCGAGCTGCCGCCGCCCACGCCGCCCCCCATCGGCAGGCGCTTGTCCAGATCCAGCGTAACGCCCAGCCTGCAGCCGGTGTGTTCCTGCAGCAACCGGGCCGCGCGCCAGATCAGATCGCTTTGCGCCGGCACGCCGGGCAGCGGATTTTCGCGCACAATGTCACCGCTCGCATCCGTCTTCAGCCAGACCGTATCGTGCGCATCGATCAGCTGAAAAACCGACTGCAGCAGGTGGTAGCCATCCGAGCGGCGGCCGATCACATGCAGGAAAAGATTGAGTTTTGCGGGCGCAGGAAAGCCGGAAAAACCGGCGTCATTCAGGGCGGGGATAAAGTCTGCCATTGCCATTCCGAGATCACGATACGCACGCTGACTTCGCCGCGGGTCAATTCGATTTTGCGCGGCCCGCGCCGTACCGGTTGGGTTTCTGAAAAATCGCTCGCCAGGATACGCCAGCCATCTTGCTCGATCAGCTGGCCATCCGCCGTTGCGCGGCTGCTGGCGGTGCCCGGTGCGGCCACGCCCTGCAGCCACCAGCGCAAGCCCGCCACCGGCAAACGCATGCCTGTGGCATCGAGCAACAGCGCCTCCGGCGCGCCTTCCTGCGCCCGGCCATCGGCATCGTACAGGACCGCATACGAGGGAATGCTGTCGAGGTAGTGGATTTCAAGCTCCGCCAGGGTCTGCCCCAGCGGGTTGCCCAGCGAAAGACGATCGGTCTGCGGCTCGGCCTGCCAGCCGAAATTGGCGTAGTGCGATTCGCTGCCGGAACGAATGATGACGCGCCCGCTGGCCGAAAATCCATCCTGGGGCGCGGGCGGCAGCTTCATGCCGGCACACCCAGCCAGCAGCAGCGCCATCAGGAAAACCAGGGCTCTGATCACGTCACAGTCCCAGCCGTTTGCGCGTTTCCAGCACGATTTCATTTTCCGGATCGAGTTGAAGCGCGGCCTCCAGCACGCCACGCGCCTTCTTCCTGTCGCCGGATTGCCAGAGCACCTCGGCGTAATGCGCAGCGATTTCCGGATCCGGCAACTGTGCGTATGCCTTCTCCAGCAAGCCAGCCGCATCTTTCAGGCGCCCTTGCCGGAAGCGCAGCCAGCCCAGGCTATCGATAATGACGGGATTGTCCGGCTCGCCGGCAATGGCCTGTTCGAGCAGTTTTTCCGCCTCGGCCAGCCGGTCGGTGTGATTGGCCAGCATATACCCCAGCGCATTGAGCGCCATCACGTTGCCAGGCTGGATTTTCAGCACATGGCGTAAATCGGCCTCGCCGGCGGCCAGGTCATTCAACTGCTCGGCCATCAGCGAACGGTCATAGTAGAGATCAACCGCATCCGGGAACTGGGCAATCCCCTTCGTCAAGACTTCGATTCCGCGCACCGGTTGCTTCAGCTCGCGCCAGACTTGACCTTCGATCTGGATCTTTTCGATTTTTTCCGCATTGGAAAGCGCGGGGAAGTCTGCCAGCGCCCGCAGTGCCGCCTCTTGCTCGCCCAGCTTGGCCAGCACGCGCGGAATGCGTTGCTGTGCGCTGCGCGCATTGTCTCCGCCCACCTGGCGATACCAGCCCAGCGCCTCGCGCAGGCGATGGCGCTCTTCTTCGATCTGTCCGAGGTAATAACGCAACAGGTTGGGATTTTTCGCTCCGCGCCCCAGTGCCGAGCTAAACATTTGATGCGCAACCTCAAAATCGCGCGCCTGCAAGGCCAGCAGGCCCACGCCCACCAGCGCCTCGATCTGGTCGGGCTGGCGCGCCAGTATCGCCTCATACGCGGCGCGAGCCTCTGCCGGACGGTTGGCTTCGTTCAGCAAGCGGGCCAGGGTCAGGGGATAAACCTGTTGCATCGGATTCTTGTCGATCGCATCGCGCAGGAAGGCGAAAGCCGCATCGGGCGGGGTGCGCTGCGCCAGCAACTGCACCTTGTACAGCACCGCCTGCTCCCACCACGGGCGCAGTATCAGGGCTTCATTGAGCTCGACGATCGCCGCCGCTTCGCGCGCCTGGCTCGCATGCATCACGGCACGGGCAAAGCGGGCCTCGGGCAGCTTGTCCTGGCCGGCAGTCAGCAACAGGGTCAGCTTGGCAACCTGCGCCGGTTCAGCCTTGCGATCCCATAACAGGTGGAGCTGCATAAAAAAATCCGCCAGTTCACGCGGCGGCGCCTTCAGGAAACCGGGAACATACGCCTCGACTTCCGCCAGCCGGTTGGCCCTGATCAGCAGGGAGACCAGCAATTGCTTGGCCAGCAAGGACTGCGGGGCAGCCTCGACCCAGATTTGGGCCGCGTCCTGCGCCATCGCCATCTGCCCTGCGTTCAGCGACAACTCAACCGCCCGCCGCGCCGCGCGCGGATCGCGCGTGCGCTGTGCAAGATCGAACCAGCTTTTCGCCGCCAAGTCCGGTTGATCGCGCTGCGCCGCGATGTCGCCGGCCAGAAAACGGATCAACAATTCGGCGGAAAGATCAATGCGAGGCAAGTCTTCCGTGCGCCACCCCTCTTCGCGCGGTGCGACCTCCTCCTGCGGTTGTTCTGTCTCGGCCACAACAGGAACAGTCCGGGATTGCAGCGCGGCACAGCCGCCCAGCAGGACAGAGACCAGCAACAAGACGCTTGAGCGAAGAAACATCGCGGTTTCCGGAAAAAATAAATGGATAAGAACCATATTAGGGCCTGTTCACAGTATTTCTGCAAGTACGAACAGAGCCTAGGTAAACTCTCTTCTTGCCCAGACCATGATTCATCGCGAGACAACAGCATGCCGGAACTTCCCGAAGTCGAAACCACGCGCCGGGGCATCGCCACGCGTCTGACCGGCACCATCGCCAGCGGTGCCACCGTGCGCAATGGCCGGCTGCGCTGGCCGGTGCCGGAGAATCTTGCCGCGCTGATCGCGGGGCAGTCCTTGCAAGAAATCCGCCGCCGCGCCAAATATCTGCTGTTTGTTTTCGAACGCGGCACCCTGATTGTCCACCTGGGCATGTCCGGCAGCCTGAGGGTACTGACCGAGGCGTTTCCACCGGAAAAGCACGAGCATATCGATCTACTGTTCGACGGCGGCTTGCGTCTGCGCTACCGCGATCCGCGCCGTTTCGGCGCCTTTCTCTGGACAGCGGACGCCCCCGAACAGCATCCGTTGCTGCGCGCGCTCGGCCCGGAACCGCTCTCGGCCGCGTTCACGCCGGACACGCTGGCCCGCGCGCTGGCCAACAAGAACACGGCCATCAAAATGGCCATCATGGACCAGCATGTCGTGGTCGGCGTCGGCAACATTTATGCCTCGGAGGCCCTGTTCCGCGCCGGCATCCTGCCGCAGCGCCCTGCCCGCTCGCTCGCTCCGGAAGAAACCGGCAGGCTGACCCGCTGCATCCGGGAAGTTCTGGAAGAATCGATCAGCGCCGGCGGCAGCACCTTGCGCGATTACGTGGACAGCGACGGCAAGGCCGGCTACTTCACCATCAACAACTTCGTCTACGGGCGCGCCGGGCAGCCCTGCCGCCAGTGCGGCGCCATTATTCTGACTGCACGCCAGGGCCAACGCGCAACCTATTGGTGCTCCAATTGCCAACATTGAGTGGCGCCGGGCTTTCGCCACACTTAGAACAATCTGGTTTAGAATCATCCCCTTGGGCGGATACCGCTAAGCAGTCTTAGAAAAGGAACCTGCATGATCGCCGATTACCTGCATCAGGACGCCATTGCGGCCAACGATCACCTGGTCGCGGAATTCCAGGCCTACAGCACCTGGCGCGGCAATGTGACCCGCTCCATCACCCGCCTGTCGCGCTGGCTGGCCGAGCAGGATCTGGAAGACGCCCAGACCGCGTTGCGCATCCAGAGCCTCACGGAAAAGCTGCGCGAAGACAAACTCAACATCGCCTTCGTGGCCGAGTTCTCGCGCGGCAAATCGGAGCTGATCAACGCATTGTTCTTCGCTCACTTCGGCCAGCGTATCCTGCCTTCCAGCGCCGGGCGCACCACGATGTGCCCGACCGAACTGCTGTACGACGCAGGCCAGCCACCTTCGCTGAAACTGCTGCCGATCGAAACCCGCGCCAGCGATACTTCCACCCAGGAATACCGCCGCTATCAGGACGAATGGAAAGTCTTCCCGCTTGATCTGGACAACCCCGATTCGATCCAGGCCACCTTCCAGGAGATCGGCAAGACCCGCAAAGTCTCGCTGGAGAGCGCCAAGCAATACGGCCTGTTCGACGAAAACGACCAGGACCAGGTAATCGCTGCTGCAGGCGGCGAGGTGGAAATTCCCTGCTGGCGCCATGCGGTCATCAATTTCCCGCACCCGCTGCTGGAACAGGGCCTAGTGATTCTGGACACGCCGGGGCTGAACGCCATCGGTACCGAACCGGAACTGACGCTCAACCTGCTGCCCAACGCACACGCCATCCTGTTCATCCTGGCTGCCGATACCGGCGTGACCAAATCCGACATCGAAGTCTGGCGCAATCACATCGCCCGCGGCCAGTCCGGTCGTCGCGGCAGGCTGGTCGTGCTGAACAAGATCGACGGTATGTGGGACGACCTGAAAAGCGCGGCGCAGATCGAGGCGGAAATCCAGAAGCAGATCCAGACCACTTCGGCCTTGCTCAGCGTGCCGACCGAGCACATCTACCCGGTTTCCGCACAAAAGGCGCTGGTGGCCAAGGTACAGCAGGACGATGCGCTGCTGGAAAAATCGCGTCTGAACGCCCTGGAGCGCGCGCTGTCGGAAGACCTGCTGCCGGGCAAGCAGGATATCGTGCGCGATACCTCGCACAACGAGATCGAAGACATTGTCATGTCGATCCGCAGCATCCTGAGCGCGCGGCGCGCCAGCATCGGCGAGCAATTGGCCGAGCTGACCGGCCTGCGCGGCAAGAACCAGGACGTGATCGCGCAGATGATGCAAAAAGTGCAGATCGACAAACAGCAATTCGAACAAGGGCTGGTGCGCTTCCAGGCCCTGCGCAGCGTGTTCAGCCAGCAAACCAACAAGCTTTACGCCCTACTGGGGCGCGAGGCGCTGAACAACGAAATCGTCCGCATCCGCACCGACATGGAAAAAACCTTTTTCACCTTCGGCGCCAGCGGGCTGCGCGCGATCATGGATCGCTTCTTCCAGGATACCAACGCCTCGATCAGCAAATCAGCGGAGCAGGTTACGGAAATCCAGGCCATGATGTCCGCTATGTACCAGAAATTCAGCGAGGAGCACGGCTTGGGCCGCGTCACGCCACCGCCGTTTTCCACGCTCAAGTACCACAAGGAGCTCACCCGGCTGGAGAAAACCTTCCGCGAGCACTTCAACACCGTCGGCAACCTGCTCACCACCAGCCAGGGCCGCATCACGCGCAAGTTCTTCGAAATCGTCGCCAGCCGCGTGGTCTATGTGTTCGAAGTGGCCAACCGTGACGTGGAAAACTGGCTCAAGACCGTGATGGCCCCGATGGAAACGCAGGTGCGCGAGCACCAGATGCAGCTGCGCCGCCGGCTGGAAAGCATCAAGCGCATCCACAAGGCTACCGATACGCTGGAAGACCGCATCCGCGAACTGGAAGAAATCGACAGGCAACTTTCCGCGCAAGCGAGCGAACTGGACAGCCAATTGCGCGAAATCTACACCACGCTCAACACCAACTTCGAAACCTTCATCAGTCAGGCGGCCTGACGCCCTTCGCGTACTAAAAAAGACCGTTCATCCCGCAATGCCGTTCACCTGGATCAGGTGAACGGCATTCTTGTCTAATGAATCTGTTCTTGCCAGTTCCTATTTATTCATTGGGCCGCACCGTCATGGGCAGATCACCGAAATCCGCGCCTCCGTCCGGTAAGCCGCAGTGGTCCCAGGCTGTAACCCGGCACAGCAATGCGCTGGACCTTGCCTTCGGCGTGTTCACATGGGACAACCCGCGGGCGATCGCCGAATCGCTGAAAGCCTCCGCCGAAGCCAGCCAGCGACGCAAGGCCGGCCCGTTCCGGTCCGCCATGTCGATGCTCAACTTCTACATCAACCGCGCGGGGAACCAGCTTCCTGATGAGCGGCGCGCTTGCCTTGAGCAAACCAAAGAGGAACTTCGCGAGCTCTTTGGCCGTCCGCGCCAAAATCGCAGAACCTTGCGCAACTCGGGCGAGTGAACTCATTTCACGATACAGCCACAGCTTTCTACGAATTATCCAACCACTTGATGCTGCACCCGGCGCTGGGCAATTGCTGCGCCAGCGGCGGCTTACCAGCCAACAGCGTAGCAACGGCATGCTTCAGATCGGCACCGGTGGCGATCTGTCCCTGATTCGGACGCGTGGCATCGAAGCGCCCGCGGTAAACCAGTTTCAGCCCGGCATCGAACAGGAACAGATCGGGCGTACAGGCCGCATGAAAGGCTTTGGCCGCAGATTGGTCGGCATCGTACAGATAGGGAAAGGTATAACCGTTGTCGCGGGCGAACTCAGCCATGCGCTCCGGCGCGTCTTCCGGATAGCGCGTGATGTCGTTGCTGGAAATAGCCACCATGCCGATGCCCTGCTCGGCCAGCTCCGTGCCGAGCGGCGCCAGTGCCGGGTTGATATGCAGCACGTACGGGCAATGGTTGCAGATAAAGATCACGAACAAGCCTTTTTGCCCGGCGAGGCTCGTCAGGCTGAACGCGTTGCCGTCACCATCCGGCAAGGTAAATTCGGGCAGGGCAGCGCCCAAGGGCAGCATTGAGGAGTAGGCCAGCGACATGATTCGTCCATTCGGGAATATTCTCGCTTCAGACTAGCCCAGCCGGCGCTAAAATGGCAGCTATTCGCCCATTCCTGCAACCCACGCCCATGACCTTCAACCGCCGTTTTCCCGCCACCCGCTTGCGCCGCATGCGCCGCCATGATTTTTCCCGCCGCCTGATGCGCGAAAACCGGCTCACGCCGGACGATCTGATCCTGCCGGTTTTCGTTCTGGACGGCCGCGACCGCATCGAACCGATCGCCTCGATGCCCGGCGTGGTGCGCCAGTCGCTCGACCATCTCTACGCCACGGCCGAGGAAGCCGTGAAACTGGGCATTCCGGCACTGGCGCTGTTCCCGGTCATCGAACCCGCGCTGAAAACCGCGGGCGCCGAAGAAGCCTGGAACCGCATGGGTCTGGTGCCGCGCGTGGTGCGCGCGCTGAAGGAGCGCTTTCCGCAGCTGGGCATCATCACCGACGTCGCGCTCGATCCGTACACCAGCCACGGCCAGGATGGCCTGATCGACGAGCACGGCTACGTGATGAACGAGGAAACCGTCGCGGCATTGATCCGCCAGGCGCTGTGCCATGCCGACGCCGGCGCCGACATGGTCGCCCCGTCCGACATGATGGATGGCCGCATCGGCGCGATCCGCGCGGCCTTTGACCGCGACAACCACATCCATACCCTCATCCTGGCCTATTCGGCCAAATACGCCTCGGCCTTCTACGGCCCGTTCCGCGATGCGGTCGGCTCGGCGGCGAACCTAGGCAAAAGCAGCAAGGAAACCTACCAGATGGACCCGGCCAATTCGGACGAGGCGCTGCATGAAGTGGCGCTCGATCTGGAGGAAGGCGCGGACATGGTCATGATCAAGCCGGGCCTGCCCTACCTCGACATCGTGCGCCGGGTGAAGGACGAATTCGCGGTGCCGACCTTCGTCTACCAGGTCTCGGGCGAGTACGCGATGCTCAAGGCTGCATCGCAGAACGGCTGGCTCGATGAAAAGAAAGTGGTGCTGGAAAGCCTGCTCGCCTTCAAGCGCGCCGGGGCCGATGCGATCCTGAGCTACTATGCGCTCGATGCCGCGCGCTGGCTCAAGGAATAAATGCATGGTCATCGTTACACAAGCTGATCTGGGCAATCCGCACCACGCCACCGGCATCGTCGACTGCCTGGATGCCTATGCCCGGGACCCGATGGGCGGCGGGCAGGCGCTCAGCGCGCATGCCCGGCAGAATCTGGTCGCCGGGCTCGCCGCGCACCCGGCCAGTGTGACTTTCATCGCGCAGGCCGCCAGCCAGATTGTCGGCGTGGCAGTCTGTTTCTTTGGTTATTCCACCTTCCAGGCCAAGCCCCGCCTGAACCTGCACGACCTGATCGTGCTGCCTACGCAGCGCCGGCGCGGCATCGGCCGGGCGCTGCTCGATGCCGTCGCGGCCCATGCGGCAGCCTGCGATTGCTGTGCGGTGACGCTGGAAGTGCGCAAGGACAATCCGACCGCGCAGGCCCTGTACCGTTCGCTGGGTTTCGGCGGCGGAAACAGCGCGATGGAGTTCTGGGTGAAACCGGTCGAGATTCGGTAGAATTACCCTTTTAAGGAGCCCGAGATGATTCAAGTTGGCGTAGTGATGGGCAGCAACAGCGACTGGGAAGTCATGCAGCATGCGGCCCGTCAGCTCAAGGATTTTGGCGTTGCCTTTGAATGCAAGGTAGTTTCCGCGCACCGCACCCCCGATCTGCTGTTTGAATATGCAGAAACGGCCCGCGAACGTGGTCTGCAATGCATCATCGCCGGCGCGGGCGGCGCGGCGCATCTGCCGGGCATGCTGGCGGCCAAGACAACCATCCCGGTGCTGGGCGTGCCCGTTCCGTCAAAATACCTGCGCGGCGAGGATTCGCTGCTTTCCATCGTCCAGATGCCCAAGGGCATTCCGGTTGCCACCTTTGCCATCGGCGAAGCCGGCGCCGCCAATGCCGGCCTCTTTGCCGTGGCCATGCTCGCGCATGACCTGCCGGAAGTCGCCGCCAAGCTGATGGAATTCCGCCAGCGCCAGAAAGATACCGTGCTGGCCATGGAGCTCCCTGAAGTCTGATGCCCGCAAGCGAACAACTGCGCTGGCAGCGCATCCGCGAACGCGGTCGCTGGCGCAGCATTTTGCTGGCGGGCACGCTGGGCTGGGGCGGCGTATTCAGCGTGCTGTTCGCCGGCCTGGAGCTGTGGACCGGCGTGGCAAGCTCGTTCTGGCCGGCCGCCCTGAATGCCTTGCCGCTGGGACTGCTGGCTGGCACCATCTACGGTTGGTCGCGCTGGGGCTACGCCCTGCTGGCCAAGGTGCGCGAGCATCACTACGTTGACCCTGATGAAGAACCCAAGAGAATCAAGATGACTGTGAAAACCCAAGCCGGCGCCCGTCCGGGGCGCGCGATCCTGCCCCCGGCCATGCTCGGCATTCTCGGTGGCGGACAACTTGGCCGCATGTTCGCCGTAGCCGCCAAAACCATGGGCTATCGCGTAACAGTGCTCGATCCCGATCCGCACGCACCGGCGGCCGACTTTGCCGATGTGCATCTGTGCCAGAACTACAACGATCCGGCCGCACTGGCTGAATTGGTGCGTACCTGCGCCGCGGTCACCACTGAATTCGAAAACGTCAGCGCCGAATCGATGCGCTGGCTGGCCGAACAAGGCATCCCGGTCAGCCCGTCCGGCGATTGCGTGGCCATCGCCCAGGACCGCATCGCGGAAAAAACCTTCATCCGTGACGCAGGGCTCGCCACCGCGCCGTTCCTGGCTGTGAGCACCGCTGCCGATCTGGATGGCGATCTTTCCGCCTACCTGCCCGGCATCATCAAGACCGCGCGCTTGGGCTACGACGGCAAGGGCCAGATTCGCGTCAAGACCGCAGAAGAAGCGCGCTACGCGCTGGGCGAATTCAAGCATCAACCCTGCGTGCTGGAAAAGATGCTGCCGCTCAAGTGCGAAGTCTCGGCCATCGTCACCCGCACCGCTGCCGGCGAAATCGCCAGTTTCCCTGTCTCGGAAAACGAACACCCGACCGGCATTCTGGATGTCTCGATCGTGCCGGCCCGCGTCAAGCCGGAAATCGCCGAACAGGCGCAGGCCATGGCGCAGCAGCTCGCCGCCGCGCTCGACTATGTCGGCGTGCTGGCGGTGGAACTGTTCATCCTCGACGACGACAGCCTGGTCATCAACGAAATCGCCCCGCGCCCGCACAATTCCGGCCATTTCACGCTCGACGCCACGCTCACCAGCCAGTTCGAACAGCAGGTGCGCGCGATGTGCAACCTGTATCCGGGCAAGCCTGATCTCGTCAGCCCGGTGGTGATGGTCAACCTGCTCGGCGATGTCTGGGGCGAAGACGGCAGCGAACCCAACTGGGAAGTGCTGATGACCGCGCCCAACGCCAAGCTGCACCTGTACGGCAAACGCGAAGCCCGGCCGGGACGCAAGATGGGACACTTCAACGTGCTGAACGACACCGCCGACCACGCCTTGCAACAGGCCAGGGCGATTCAGGAAACGCTGTAATCCCGCTTTCCGTTCCCAATAGCAAACAGGCCATGCATCCGTGCATGGCCTGTTTTTTCATGGCAACTCAAGCCGGAAGATGAAAGTTAGGCCCGGTCATTCAGGCCGGCTTATTTACTGAAAATAATAGTTAATAATCAGCTTGTTCCCTGAGCGATTCACCTAGGCTTTCGTCGGCCGTGTATTCAATATGGGAATCACGTATCCAGAAGAATGGGCTCGGCTAGAATTGTCGTCAGGGCAAGCGCCAACCTCTGCGTATAATCCCAACCTGTGACCGGTAAACCAGAGGATATGGCGATCATGAATGTATGGAAGGTTCGTCTTCTATCGCTTTCATTTGTACTGATTACTGCAGCATCAGGTGCTCAAGCCATCGCGCAGGACAAAATCCGCCTCGGCGGCACGGGAACCGGCTCGCTCCTGCTCCAGCATCTTGTCGATACTTACGCGAAATCCCATCCAAGTGTTCTGGCATCGGTCGTGATGCCGCCATTAAGCAGCAGCGGGGGGCTGCGCGCGCTCGCGGCTGGTTCGATCCAGATCGCCGTCGTGTCGGTCCAGCCCAGACCCGAAGACACCGGAACGCTGAAGATCACCACTTGGGTGCGAACCCCGTTTGTCTTTACAGGTCGGAACGTCGCGGCTGGAACGAATTTGACCATCGGGCAGATCGCGGACATCTATGCCGGCCGGCTCACGCGTTGGCCAGACGATACGCAGATCAGACTGGTCACAAGAACCGAACGCGAGAGCGACACCAAGATTTTGCGCTCGCTATCGCCGGTCATGGATGCGGCGGTGACGCTCGCTACAAAGCGGATCGGGATACCCTTTGCAGAAAATGACGTCGACAACCAGCAACTGCTCGAACGCACCAATGGATCGTTCGGCGCCATCGCCCTCGGCCAGTTGTTACTGTCGGAAAGTCCGCTCAAGCCCATCGACCTGGAGGGCGCCTCACCCTCGCCGGATAACTTGCGCAAGGGTATCTATCGCCCTGAAAAAATCCTCTTTCTCGTTATTTCGCCAACAGCCTCGGAAGCTGCGTTCGAACTCTTCCGCTATCTGCAATCGCCAGAAACGCTGCAAATGATCGAGCGTTATGGCTTCATCCCGGCCAAACGCTGAACCCATGCCGCGGCATTCGGAATCACTTGTTCGCAATCTCGCGCGTGGGGCGGTGCTCGGCATGGCTCTCGTGCCAGTGCTCGTCTATATCTTCACGGGGTATTTTGGCGCAAAACAAATGGCATTCGACGACGCCAGGGTGCAGGCCAGTCGCGCCAACGTCGTCATCTCCGCCAACCCAGATGCCTGGCAATATGTTGCCGAACGGTTTCTCGACCAGATCGCAGAAGTGCGGCATCAAGACACACGCACGGAATTGACTGATTTTGAAGGCAAGATGCTTGCCCAGATCGGTGACGAATGCCTGCATTGGTGTGTCTCGGATCAGGCTCCCCTTCTGGATTTTGGCAGGGCGGTCGGGGATTTGACCGTCAAGATCAGCCTTGTACCCATCCTTGCCTGGGCATCGTTCCTTGGTGTGCTGGGGCTGTTCGTCGGCCTGGCCTTGGTCAACCTTCTCAACCGGCATGTGCTGATTCCGCTTGAGCGCACAAGGGTTGCCAATATTGAATTGGCGTTTTACGACCCCCTCACCCGGCTTCCCAATCGCCGCTTGCTGATGGTCCGGCTCGACCAAGCACTCGTCGCCAGCCACCGCAGTCAGGAATTTGGCAGCGTGATGATTCTTGACCTCGACCACTTCAAGGTGATCAACGACACGCGAGGTCACGATGCCGGAGATCGCCTGCTGATCGAGGCCGCGCAGCGGATTCGGACCAACGTGCGCGAGGGAGACACCGTATCGAGACTGGGCGGTGACGAATATGTCGTCATGGTCGAGCACTTGGGACGGGAGGAAACCTCTGCGGCCAGGCAGGCGGAAATGATCGCCGAAAAGATCCGGTGCGCCCTCAACCAGCCCTACGTTCTGTCAAGCAGCAAGACGGCTTATCACGGCACGACGAGCATAGGCGTGGTGCTGTTCCGGGGTCAGCAAGTCTCCAGCGATACCCTGCTCAAGCAGGCCGACCTGGCGCTGTATCGGGCCAAGGAAGCCGGACGCAATGCCATCCGCTTCTTTAACCCAGAGATGCAATCGGCCATCGATAGCCGCGCCGCCATGGAATCGGCCTTACGGCAAGGTCTGTTGCAAGCCGAGTTTCAACTGTATTACCAGCCGCAGTTCGATCAGACGGAGAAGTTGATCGGCGCGGAGGCGCTGCTGAGGTGGTTCCCCGCCAATCAGGCTCCCATCCCGCCCGCCCAGTTCATCCCCCTGGCGGAAGAGAGCGGGCTGATCATACCAATCGGCCTATGGGTAATGGAGACCGCCTGTGCGCAGCTGAAGGCATGGGAACACGGGCCACTGAGCACGCTGACCGTTGCGATCAACGTCAGTGCCCGGCAATTCCGGCAAACGGACTTCGTCGATCGGGTGAGCGAAATCCTGCAGCGAACTGGCGCCAACCCGGCCCAGCTGAAACTGGAACTGACCGAGAGCATGATGCTGGAACATATCGAAGACGTCATTGCCAAGATGGAGGCGATCCAGGCATTGGGCGTGAAGTTCTCGCTGGACGATTTCGGGACCGGGTTTTCATCCCTGTTCTATCTCAAACGACTTCCGCTGCGCCAGATAAAAATCGATCAGTCGTTCATCCGGGATATCACGACCGACGCTAACGATGCGGCAATCGTCCGCGCCATCATCGCCATGAGCCAATCCCTTGGACTCGAGGTGATTGCCGAAGGAGTGGAAACGCAAGCGCAACGTGATTTCCTGAGGAGTTGCGAATGCGCCCAGTATCAGGGCTACTTTTATGGCAAGCCGGTACCGATAAGCGAATTCGCAAGAGGATTGCCGTGTAATGCATTAGTTGACACGTTCATTCCAGCGTAATGAGCCAATCGCTACGGCAAGAAGTGGGTCCGTCCGGGGCGCAAGATGGGGCATTACAACATGCCGAGCAACACCGCCGCCAAGGCGCTGGGGGGCAGGCACGGCTGATTCAGGAAACGTTGCAACACACTGTCCGGGTATCGCGAACAGAGCCAAAACAAAAGGGACGGCTGTCATTCCGTCCCTTGTGGCTTGATAGGTAGTGTTCGCTTATTTGTGCGTAATGATCGGCACGGTATCGGATGCGTGCTTTTTGACCTGTTTGGCGGCTTTCTTTTCCTTGGGAGTCAGAAGCGGCTGCTTCTTGGCTTCCTTGCTGCCGTGTTGTTCCTTGCCCATGATCGTACTCCTAATCTATGCACCGGCGGTGCTGATCCAGTATAGACCGATACCCGCACAGGCGCCGGGAAAGTCTCAGCACCATTGGCAGGGTTGTGAAACGCATGGCGTTGCGCACCGAATCGGCAATTCAAATTACCGGCAAAACAAGTAATGCTTTGCTTCGCATGCGCGAATGGCAAATTCGCGCACCTTGCAGGGCTGAACAACCTAGCAGCCTTTCTGGTGACGACTTTCAACTTGGTCTGCCAGCATGAAATTTCGGTGGGGATCATTTTCATCACGCATGCCGTCGATAACCCCCGACCTATCGGTCACCGTTTTGTTCTGGCTCATTTTCCACGTGCCCTCAATGCTCTTGATGGGAATTTCGATGCCAACGATAGCTTTCATCAGATCGGCCACGTAATCCGCCGGGGCATCATTGAGTGACCAAGGCTGGAGCCTTATTTCCTCGTGACTGTGAGTCAGGTCCTCCAGTTGCCGACGCAGCCACGTTGCGTCTTGAATAACCGAGGGCGTGCCCCGGACTTCAACGGCAATGTAATTCCAGGTCGGGACCGCCCGATGTGTTTCCGCTTTGCCGGGATACCAGGAGGGCGTGACATAGCCGTTGTCCCCCTGGAACATCACAAGACATTCGCTGTCGCCATCCAGCTCTTGCCAATGCGGATTGGCTCTGGCCAGGTGGGCACGCAGTACGCCGTACTCGCCTTCCTCGGGGTATACCAAGAACGGTACGGGACTTGCCTGCAGGCCGCGTGCGCCATGCGTTATCAGAAGGCCAAGCGGTTGCGCTTGAATCAGCACATGCAGTTGCTCAATTCGCTCTTCACGGAAGCTGTTCGGTATAAACATGGTCAGATCTGCTCACTCAGGTAGGGGGTGATGTTGCGCAGCATGCGCTCAATGTATTCGTCTTTCTCTCCCACCGGCGCGACATAGTGCATCGCACCCCGGGCCGCTTCGATGCCTTCCAGCCTGGCAATCACCCAACCGGCGAGATACTGCGACCCAGACAACCGCCTGCCGTGGCGATGTTGCCCTTGGCAAAGAAAGGCTGGTCCAGAACTGCCACGCCCGCCTCTTGCTTCGCCTGGTTGCCGCTTCCAGAAGATGTCCGGGCCGACCGGGTGGTGAGCAAGTTGATGGCGCATCGAATCTCGGTTTCGACCGTCGAACCCTTTTCGACGACTGCCCTGGTGCCACATGCAATCCGCATCGCACTGGGTTCAGTGGTTTTGGACACCCTCCGGCTTGCACTGGCGACGGTCAAGCGCGTCATAGAAGACCATAGCTACTGACGACTGATCGCCGAGGAGTATCCTGAATGTCCTGTTGCAGCCATCATCATGCCAATTGTTGGGAGTCCAGTTCTGGCCGATTACGGCTACGCCCCTGCCGCACCGATGTCACCTTATCCCATCCTCCGCGCCGCCCGCTTTTCAACTCCACCAGCCTCGGCCCGCGAA